>SWBX01002175.1_pt1 | contig 16100 bp, 14 predicted proteins | sample 4693051 | NCBI WGS metagenome assembly SWBX01 (sample SAMN10267272, study PRJNA491770) | bioreactor metagenome | isolation source: DHS bioreactor inoculated with marine | place: Japan: Omine Ridge, Nankai Trough | reverse complement strand
CAGTTCTGGAACGGGACTGGGTCCGTCAGGCTGCAGGAGGATTGAAATGTCAGAATCAAAAGTACTTTATCGTGTCAGGATGGAAGAACCATCATCTCATTATTTTAAAGTCGAGATGACCATCAGGGAAACCCCGGAAGATATGCTGGAATTGAAGCTTCCCACATGGCTGCCCGGCGCCTATCTTATCAATGATTTTTCAGCCAACATTGAAAGTTTTCAGGCATTCACATCCCGTGGCGAAAACCTGAAATGGATCAAATCAGACAAACTGACCTGGCAGGTTCATACTGAAAAAGGCCAGTCAGTACTGATTAAATATAATGTGTACGGATTTCAACTGGAAGATGACGCCAGTTATCTCAGTGATGAATTCGCCATCCTCAATCCCGGCACTGTCTGTCTCGTGGCCATGCCCCACATGGAGGATTCCTGCGAGTTGAAACTGGATCTGCCCGATGATTGGAGCAAAGTATCCACGGGAATGACCTGTGTGAATCGGGACGAACGGCTTTATCAGGCGGATGATTACCATGAACTCATGGATTGTCCCATGCTCATCGGTAACCATTTCACTGATGTGTTTGAAGTGGATGGGATCCCTCATGAGGTTGCCATCGAAGGACGCGGTAATCTGGACGTTCAAGCTTTTGTGGATGATCTGAGGAAAATTACGGAAGTAGAAATCCAGATGATGAAACACGTGCCTTATAAACGGTATGTGTATCTGTTTCTTCTAAGCAATAAAGCTGCCGGTCTCGAACACCGCAATTCCACCCTGATTTTTGAAAACAGGTTCAATTTCAAACCCCGGGATACTTACGTTGAAACCCTGAGTATTTTCTCGCATGAGCTATTCCACGCATGGAATGTGAAAGCACTTCGACCGGTTCCTCTGATCAAACCCAATTATTTTGTTGAGACCTATACGGGACTTCTTTGGTTTTCGGAAGGATTCACCAATTATTACCATCATCAATTTTTGATGAGAGCGGAGATTCTGTCCCTGAAAAAATATCTGGATGCGGTTGCGACCACCGTGCTGCGTTACCGTCGTACCCCCGGGCATGAATTTCAGAGCGCGTATGAAGGCAGTTGGGACGCCTGGATCAAGTATTACAAAGGCAATGAAAACACCAACAATTCCGCCATTTCCTATTACCTGAAAGGATCGCTTATCGCATTTTTCCTGGATTTAATCATTATCAAAGAAACAGAAGGCAAAATGCGATTGGACGATCTGATGCGTGATCTGTACATGAATAAGTTCGTCAAAGCCGAAACGGGTTTCACTTATACTGATGTCATTGAAGCCGCCAGTCGGCTCACCGGGAAGGATATGACTGGATTTTTCCGGTCAACGGTTGAATCCCGCAGTGATTTGCCGTTTGAATCCTATTTCGAGCAGGTAGGTCTTGAACTCAAATCGGATCTGGATCCGGAAGAAAAGAAGGATGATGATACATCCCAAGCCAAGGGATATCTGGGTATTCGAACCCACGAAAGGGATCATCGGTTGTGGGTATGGATGGTAAACCGGAACAGTCCTGCGAGAGAGTCCGGAATGCAGCCTCGGGATGAAATTCTTGCCATTAACGGGTTCAGGATGCTCACAACTAAAGCACTGGATGCTCAGCTTGTGAATATGGTTCCCGGTGAAAGTTGCGAGTTTACTCTTTCAAGATTCGGTGAGATCAAGACCGTAACCGTTACGCTTGATAACCCGATTCCCGGCAAATACCGGTTGATTCCCCGAAAAGACACCAATCACGAAGCACGTTGCATGTTCAAACACTGGACAGGTTTTGATTTTTCAGAGATTCAGGATGCCAGTGAAAAAACAGCTGAAACGGAATGCGTCACCCAAAATTGATGCGGCTCAGGATATAAAAAAACCCGGGAACGAATTCCCGGGTTTTTTTATGTCTTAAATTTTGTTTTTTGTTATCCGAGACTGCCGATGACTTCTTCCACGGATTCAAGTATTTCCCATGATTTGACCAGGTCTTTCATGATCGTATGATCGGTGTAGAGCGGTCGGTCTTCATCCAGGTAATCGACGTACTTCCGAATGACATCTTTTGCTGTACTGACCCCTTTCCCAAATTTAAAATCACGTAAATCCAGTGCTTGAGCTGCCGCCATGAACTCGATTCCAAGAATACCGAAGGCATTGTCCAGTATCTGGAAGTTTTTAATGGCCGTGTTCATACCCATTGACACAAAATCTTCCTGATCAGCTGCCGCAGGAATGGATTGGATGGATGCGGGAGCTGAAAGAATCCGCTGTTCAACGATAAGCGTCCCGGCAGTGTACTGACTCAACATCATACCGGAATACATGCCTGCACCTTTGGTGAGGAATGGCGGCAGACCCACACTCAGTGCAGGGTTGAGAAGTCTGTTCAATCGTCTTTCAGACAACACACAGATCATCGTGATTGCCGCACCGGCACTGTCCATGGGAAGAGAGACGGGGCTGCCCTGGAAATTTGCACCCGTAAGCGTCAGATTCTCTTCCGGAAAGAATATGGGATTGTCGCCAACACCATTGAGTTCAATTTCCACCTGTGATTTGGCAAAAGCCAATGTGTCATGGGCGGCGCCGATCACTTGAGGACTGGAACGCATGGAATACGCATCCTGCACTTTTATTTTCATTTTTCCCGTGGTGAGATCACTGCCTTCAACGCACTTCAAGATAACACCGGCACTTCGAATAGCCCCGGCAAAACCGCGCGCTTCATGTAATTTCGGCTGATACGGTTTCATGTTGGCACACAGGGATTCCAGGGTCATGGCACAGGCAATTTCCGCCTGTTTCAGAAATCGACCCATATCGCATACGGCCAGAGCACTCATGGCAGTGAGCAGGTTCGAACCGTTAATCACCGCAAGACCATCCCGGGCTTTCAATCCCGGAATCTCTATTCCCGCCCGGTTCAGTGCTTCCCTGCCCGAGAGCAATTCCCCACGATAATAGGCTTTCCCCTCGCCCATCATCAGCAGTGCGATCTGAGACATCGGGGCCAGATCGCCGCATGCCCCGACAGATCCTTTCTGACAGACAAAAGGCGTGACTCCCTTATTGAGCATTTCCACAAGGGTTTGAGTAATAATGGGTCGGCAGCCGGAATTACCGTGGGCGTGCACATTGATCCGACCGGCCATGGCGCCACGGACATACTCTGTGGGTGCGGGATCACCGATACCCGCCGAATGATTATAAATCAAATATTTTTGAAACTCTTTTACCTGTTCATCATCAAGAACGACTTCTGAAAACTCACCAATTCCGGTATTGACCCCATACATGATCTCATGGGCTTCAATCTTGGCTTCCAGCATCGCCCGGCATACTTTTATGCGTTCCAGAGCATCCGGATGAAGTTCCACTTTCTCATTATGACGCGCTATTCGCTCCAGTTTTTCAACGGTCAATCCCGACCCGTCCAGTACGATAGACATTGGCTCCTCCTTATAAAAATAAAATCTCAAAAAACTTATCTAAAAACTCAACTATAAAACCCTGAAATCCACAGGCAGATCAATCTATCATCCGGTTTCATAGAGGTCAATTGAAATGAATGGAGAAATTTTGTCACCCGAAAAGCGTGATGTTCCGTAGTTGTCATGGTCTCATGGGTTTAAATTGCAATTGTAAAATGTCATGTTCCCGCGTATAACTTTTTCTGGAACAGAGGACTCCGGCTCTCCGGGACAGGTAATCGAGGGATTCAAATTGAGATTAAAGCGGGATTACAAATCGGTATCTTCAGGATTGATAACTGGTTTTTGTATTCTGCTTTTTATATCTGGCTGTGGTCTGTTATCGCAGAAAAAAATCACGTATGAATTAGGTGATAAATCGTTGAATTACGTTTTCATCTGCATGGATACACTACGTGGCGATTACCTGGGAAGTTCAGGTCTTGATGTGCCTGCATCACCCAATCTGGACCGTTTGGCTCAATTGGGAACCGTGTACAGTGATGTTACCGTGCAGGGGACATATACCCTGCCGTCCCATGCATCGATGCTTTCCGGAATTTATGTCAATCGTCATGGCGTAATGTCTCCTCATCATCGAATCCCTGAGACGTTACCGTATCTGCCGGCTATGCTTCAGGATGCCGGTTATCATACGGCTGCCTTCACCGGTGGGGGATTCGTTTCTGAACTGTATGGATTCAACCGGGGATTTGATCATTTTGAAGTCTCCGGTACCAAATTCCAAAATACCGTTCCCGCCGCTCTCCGCTACCTTGATACGTACACGGATAAACACCCTTTTTTCCTGTTTCTCCATGCATATGATGTCCATCTTCCCTTAAATTCACCTGAACCGTATTGTTCTATGTTTGATACCGTTGGCCGGAGTCAATCGTTAGTATTGGATAGTATTCCATGCAAAGCGTACACTCCTGATCAGCTTGATCTACAATATTATCTGGGCCAGTACTGTGGTGAGCTCAGACACGCAGATGATCAACTGAACCAGTTATTTCGCTATTTCAAGGATAATAATCTCTTTGAAAACACCGTATTTATCATCACGTCGGATCATGGTGAGGAGTATATGGATCATGGTGCTTTCACCCACCGTTTCATTTCACTGTACAATTCCAATATATCAGTGCCGTTAATCGTGATCGGCCCGGGTATCCCAACGGGAAAAATCATTGATCGACCCGTGGAATCGGTGGATATCGTGCCCTGGATCCTGGAAACGGCAGGGATGGAAATCCCTCCAGTCTTAGATGGAAAATCCCTGACTGCAAAAGGGAAATCGTCGTCTGATCAGCTCATTTTTTCCGAATCCTCCAACTTTAACTCACTTTATTTAATTACCCTCAGTGAGGTCATGAACCCGGATGTTTGCATTCGAACAGGGATGATCGGCAGTTTAAACTCCGATATTGATCTTCTGACAGCTCTTCGTCAGGAAATGGGAAATCGAGATGATTTGATAACTTATCTCGACCACCATCGGATTCTGATTAATTATGACTCTACTGATTTTCTGATCCAGATGAAGTCAGACAATGAATCAGATGGATTTTTCATTATGAATGATTGGTACGAATCGGAAGATTCGGCTTTCGATGAAAAAACATTTGCCGGTGTCGGATTGGTAAGCGATCCACCGGAATCCCCTGATCCCGCATGGAACCGGTTTGAACATGACGGCTTTGTATATCATATTCCTGATTGGTATCACTTGAAACGGTATTACAACGAGCAGTCTGTTCGATTGAAATCATGGAAACTGTTCTATGATTTCCACGCTGATTCCGTGCGTCTGTTTAACATGGATACGGATCCCGGTGAGAAAATTGACCTGGCCGAATTCCATCCGGAAATCGTAGACAATCTCAAGAAAGAAATTGAATCGTTATTTGAAGGAAAAACCAGATTTGTTCCGGAAAAAACATGGGGAAATGACTCGCTGGATCAATCCACTCTGGATCAGTTGCGGCAATTGGGTTACATCGCTGACAAGTGATAAGTTTAATCATTTAAAAGATTTAAATTGAGAATCCGGCCAATGCCTATTAAGATAGGCGATCGTGAGGGGTGGATTTTTTGAGGAAAAATATGAAGAAAAAAATGATCACGACCCTGGTATGGGTTCTGGCGACTGTCCTGACTTTATCAGCGGTCATCTATCAAAGAAAAACCGGTCCGACGTATCCCGTGAAAGGGGTCTATGATATCCAGGGGACCCAATACAAATATCGATTGATACGTTCTGAAAGCGGAACAAAGAATATCCAATTGAAAATTGAAGCACCGGATACTGCGGAAGGGTATATCGTCTGGAAACGGTATCCGACTTCCCAGCCATTTGCTGTGATCCCCATGACGTTATCTGATGGGTTTCTAACAGGAGAACTGCCCAATCAGCCGCCGGCGGGCAAGCTTCAGTACTTCGTTACTGTGATAGATGGGAATTCACCTTTTATCCTGCCTGTTCCCGGGAGTCCGCCGCCTGACCTTGCCAAACAGGTGGCTATCCAATGGGGATCGGGGGAAATTCTCGTTCCCATTCCCGATTTCACTGCCATTGCCAGATATAAAGGGGAGGTTCCGGCAGCGGTGCTGATCCCGCATATCATCTGTATGTTTGCGGGTATGCTCATATCGAATCGGGCGGGAATTGGCGTGCTTTTCAAACAGAAGGATCTGACGCGATCAGTGATTCTTACATTTATTTTTCTGGCAGTCGGTGGACTGGTATTCGGTTGTACCGTTCAGTATTACGCGTTCGGGGAGCCCTGGACCGGATTTCCCATCGGTCATGATTTAACGGATAACAAAATCGGCGTGGCACTTCTGGCGTGGCTCTTACCGTTTGTCAACAGCATTCGAAAGAAGCGCCGTCCGTCCGGCCGCAGTATTCTTTTCGCTGCATTCGTCACGCTGGTCATTTTTATGATTCCCCACAGTGCTTTTGGTTCGGAATTGAAATACGAATAATCAGCCCGATAGAAGCGGACTGAGTGGATCGTGATTCTGAAAATGTTTCAGCGCCACGGTTCTTGAATGATTGGCATAGCAATACACGCAACCATTGATACAAGTGTCGTAACAGCCGATATCCACGGACTCATAACAGCCACATCCGGGTCGTGAAGGTTTCTTCCGAAGAATTCGTGGAATCGTGATGCCTGTGTCAGTAAGCAGCGTCTGATCAATGCAGGATGCCGCCGGGATATCGGTTCTACTGAAGTCCTCGTCACAACATATCGATAGTGCCATACCGGAATTACCGGCAACTGCCGATAATCCTTTAACCAGTTCCAACTTTTCCGATGGTACGTGTGTGTGCACTTGATAAGGCGTTCCTTCTGTCACCTGTCGCAATCGATGGCGGATTTTACGGTATGGTTCCAGGAATGAAACGATACACCGGGAAGTGAACCCTTGAAGCGACTCTGCAATCCATTGAAAAGTCTGCTCATGGAATTCCATACTCAATCCTGTCCCTGTTATAATGGGATCATATCGCCAGATCATTGATGCCGGTCCGATGATGTCACTCAATCGTCTGAACGCATCCGCAGCAGATTTGGGGTTGAAACCATGTGTTTCCAGCCAGGGGGGATATTCAACAACCGTCATATTTGCCAGAAACCGGTATCCCCGGCGCTGCAGACCGGGAAGGTGGCGGAGGAGAGGCGTGGGGTTCCTGGTCCATAAGAATATCGCCAGACAATCTTCAGGCTTCAGACTGACGGTTGAAATGCGACGGTTGATGGGGTTTCGGACCTGGCAGAATCCCTCTTGCAGCCGGTTAAGGAACCATTTTGAATAATAAGCCGGAATATCTGTGCGCCGGCTGGCGCTGATTATGGCAGGAGTTTTAGCGGCCATCCCGTAATCTCAGGGTATTCAAAACGGCCATAACATCCCTGACGGTCGAACACATCACCGGACCGCCATACTCTTCCCTGCTCGCAAGTTTTGAAGTGTATATCAGTTTGCAATACGCGAAAAACGGATCATAAAATCCATTGATATTAAATAGAATAACCGGTTTTTCACAGGATCTGTTCAGAGCATTGATCACCAGCATTTCAGCGATTTCGTCCATGGTGCCGAATCCACCGGGCAGCGCGATAAATGCCCGGGATCGCTCAAACATGATGGCTTTTCTTTCACCCAGCGAATCCACAATGATGGTCTCATCGAGATCCGGATCCATTATGCCTTCTGATTTAAACCGCTCCAGAATGATGCCGGTTAATCGTCCGTTCCCGGACCGCACCGCTTCAGCAAAAATACCCATAAGACCGATGGATGTTCCGCCGTACATTGCCGGAAATCCCTCCTGGGCTAATGCAAGACCCAGTTCTCCGGCGCCACTTGAAAAATCCGGATTGGATTCGCCTCGGGATGATGAAAATACACAAATATTCAGATTCATAGTTTTACTCTCCATCTCGGGAGTCAGGTTAAACCGGAGATAGTTTATTGGCAATAAAATTTATTTCTGTTTTTACAAATTCTATCGGGTATACTTAAACAGGAACTTTTTACTCCAAGGGGTGAACATGAATCAAAAAAATACAATGAAATGCTTAAGTGCCGTTCTCGTCTTCAGCGTTCTGATGATTTCCGGAATCGCAGAAGGCGCCACGGATATTCCTCCGGTATCCCAATACAACCTGGGTGATACCGGAATGGAGACAACCTTCACATTTGAACCGATCGAGATTGAGTCGTTGCGTGAGGAAGATGCCGTTAACAGGGAAATGGGCTTGCCCATGCGGATAGGCGTCAATCGCCAGATACCTGAAATCACTTTCGATGATGGAGAACGCATTTCAGATCCTGATTTTGGGCAGATCTGGCGTTTTAAGATCAGGTCTCCGGAAGCTCTGGAGATGCGACTGCATTTTTCCTCGTTTAATCTTTTACCTGATGAACGCGTTTATATCTACGGGGAAACAGATGCACACATGGAAGTCGATTATTATGCTGCCGGCGGACCTTATGACTCAGGTGATTTCTGGACCTGGTCAACGCCGGGAGACGATTTAACAATCGAATGGCAATTTTCTCTGGACAGGAGAGAACTGCCGTTTGAAATAATTGAAATCAGTCATCAGTATTTTGATCCGTATGCGGAAAACAATGACCGGGAAGGCAACTGCCATAACGATGCCACCTGCAATGTTAATTACCGGCCGCAGCGGGATGCTTCGGCATACATTCAGTTTCAGGATGGCGGAATGTATCTGTGCAGCGGAACCATGTTAAATAACACGAATCAGAATTTTGTACCGTATTTCGTCACCGCCAACCATTGTATTTCAACCGAAACTGTGGCTCAGAGCGTTCAGGTATTTTTCTTTTTTCATACGGCCACCTGTAATGCCGGGAGCGCCACAAAGGGAGTCCGGAAAGACGGTGCCCATCTTCGTGCCAACACATCCACGACAAACAGTTCGGATTTTTCACTACTGGAACTGACATCCACAGGATTCGATGGCATTTATTTTGCCGGATGGGACCGGAATCCCATGAGTGGCGGTGTCGCAATAACATCGATTCATCATCCCGAAGGCGCGTATAAACGCATTTCATACGGCAGCGTCACTTCAGCCGGAAACAAGACATGGCCGGTACGGTGGGACCGAACGGCAAATCCGGGAGTTACTGAGCAGGGTTCCTCCGGCGGTGGTCTTTTCCGGGATGCCAACCATTTGTTCGTTGGTCAGTTATATGGGGGTACTTCAAGCTGCACGAATCAGAACGGTCTTGATTATTACGGCAAATTCAGTTTGTCTTTCACCACGGCAAACCTTCAGAATTGGCTGGGATCCGCCACCACGGTAAACGGTGCATACTATAATTCCGGAGCGCCCACACCAACCCCCTCACCAAACCCCACACAGGGAGCGCCTACGCATACGCCATCCCCCCGGCCCTCCCCGACCTCCACGCCTGACTCCGGATGCGGCACACTGGGATGCACGGTGAAAATGCCGGCTCACGATTATATCGAGGGAGACATCTGTTACTGCGATGTAATGATCTGTAATCCCGATGAATCCACATTTATGGGCCATAACCTGCTGGTTATACTGGATGTTTACGGTCAGTTGTTATTTGCCCCGAGCTTCACCAGTTTTGATTATTACGAGGTGGACATTACTGAAACTGAGACTGTCGTGGAAGTCATCCCCGGATTTCTCTGGCCCGATGTCGCCGGTTCTGCCAGCGGACTCACCTGGTACGCCGGGGTTCTCACACCCGAGTTTTCATCATTTATTGGTGAATTCGGCGTGTTCACATTCGGCTGGCACTAAATTTTCCCTATACGGTTCTGGAAAGGATCTGATCATGTGTAAAGTCTATATCTCTGTTGATATCGAAGGTGTGACCGGCGTTGTGCACTGGAACGAAACCGAACATGGAAAAGCGGATTACGATTTTTTCCGAAAAATCATGGCCAAAGAAACGAATGCCGCCGTGGAAGCAGCATTTAACTCCGGTGCCACAGAAGTCATCGTCCGTGACGCCCATGGATCCGGACTCAATATCCTCCCGGATCAACTTCATAAAGAAGCAAAACTGATTCGAAACTGGGCGGACAGTCCGTTATGCATGATGGAAGGCATCGATGAAACCTACGATGCCGTTATCTTTGTAGGATATCATGCAAAATCTCAAACACCGGATGCCACATTGAAACACACCATGAGTTTTAAGATTGCCGATCTCGAAATAAATGGTGTTTCCATGCCGGAGGCCGGACTGAACGGTATTATCGCGGGTATGTTCGACGTACCGGTCATTTTTCTGTCCGGTGATAAAGCAATATGTGATTTTATGAATCAGACTTGGACACCACTGGAAACCGTGGCTGTGAAAGAAGGTATCGGTGATGCCTGCATTACACTCCACCCGGAAAAATCGTATGAATTGATATCTGCCGGTGTCACCCGGGCAATGAAAAACCGCGATAGATTTAAACCTTTTAAACCTGATCCTCCCTATAATTTTACCATCACCTATCGCAATGAAAGTTCCGCTCAGAAAGCACGTTGGTATCCGGGAACCCGACGGTTAAGTCCTGTAAAAATCGAGTATAAATCAGATAACTTAATGGATTGCTTGAAGTATTTTTACTTCTGCCAGGGATAGGGCGTCAGATGATTGTCGGTACAGGAATCGATATTTTGAAAGTTGAGCGGATCAAGACCGCCATGAATCGCACTCCCGGGTTTGAAGAGACGGTTTTTGCACCGGAGGAAATCGCATATTGTCAATCCAAGGCGCGTGCTGCTGAGCATTTTGCTGCCCGGTTTGCAGCAAAGGAAGCCGTGATGAAAGCGCTGGGTACCGGCTGGTCAGGCGGGATTCGATTCAGGGATATCGTGGTTCTGAATCACGAAAACGGCAGACCGTACATCGAGATTCGTGAACCGACCCGATCATTGATACCGGAGTTTTCCAATCTTAAGATCTGGATTTCTTTAAGTCATGATACCGATACGGCGGTGGCTCATGCCGTGCTGGAATCCATATCCGTGACAGTTGACAAGTAAAAAATAATTGCACTATCTTCATCGGACCGGACATGAAACCTCGGTTGAAAGAGAAAGGAACAGAGATGTCGGATAAATATCAGGAACTGAAAGAAATGATCGTTGAGGCTTTGAATCTGGACGATGTTACGGCTGATGAGATTGGCACGGATGATCCATTGTTTGTTGAGGGACTTGGGTTGGATTCCATTGATGCACTGGAACTGGCGGTTGCTATCGAACGTAAATACGGTATCAAGCTTAAGATGACGAAAGATGTAAAAGAGAAATTCTATTCCGTTAAGACACTGGCTTCACTCCTTCCCGAATCTTAGTCCAGGGAAGATGGAAGGGGTTGAAAGGACTGAATTCGCGAATATTGAAGGTTTTTAATACCCTTCTAATCGTTTTATATCCTTTCGCCGTTTATTATCTCATTACCCAATACGATACCCGCACTGCCGGTGTGTTTATTCTGATAATCCTTGCGGTAAATTATGGACCTCGAATAGCAAGATCTCCGGAAACCCGGACAGTCATCATCTGGCAGGCAGTAAGCGTTGGGATTCTTATCTTGATATCCATCCTGATAAATCGCCAGATAATCCTGATTCATCTTCCGGTCTGCATCAACTTTTTCCTTCTGGGATCTTTCACGTATACGCTGTACCGACCGCCATCCATGGTGGAACGGTTCGCGCGGCCGTTTGTATCGGATCTGTCCGGCCAGGAAATCGTGTATTGCCGTCATGTGACAATCATGTGGATCTTGTTTTTCATATTCAATTTTATCGTCATTGAAGCCATTATTCTCTTTGGTACAACCAAGTGGTGGGCCCTTTACACCGGTCTGATCGGATATTTATTTATGGGGATTCTTTTTGGATTGGAGTATATTTATCGTAAAATACGTTTCAGAAGGTTTGGAGATCATTTATTGGACCGTGTGCTTGCACTGCTGATCAGGAGTTAGTCTATTTATGAAAATAGTATTCATCTCAGGTAGTCCTCGTGGTAAAGAGAGCGGTAGTTATCAGCTAGCCCAGTATCTCACCCATTTTCTGGATGAAAAATTCAGAGTGGAATTCATTCGTCTGGATGCATTTCGTCTCTCTCCGGATATCCGTGAGAAAAATTCAGAATTTGATGAGATCATTGAGCGTTTTCAGGATGCGGATATTGTTGTCTGGACGTTTGGAATACATGTGGGTGATCTCCCGGCATCTTTGAAGCTTCTCATCGAATACATTTTCCAGCATGTTCCGGATCTCGGAATTTTCACGAACATATGCGCTGCAGCCATCTGCACATCCGGACGACTCTTTGATGACATCGTTTTATCCCGAATCCGCTTACTTTCGCAGGCCATGGGCATGCACTATCTGGAAGATATAGCCATTACCGGAAATCAAGGGCTGTTTTATGATGATGACGAATATACGGAATCCCAGGCACGACGGCTCGCCAGAGTCCTGAACAAACCCTCAGGTATATTACGGGATGAACCGCCGTTATCCGCCTGTAAACGTGAATGGCTCCAACCGGTTAAAGATTTCCCGGAGATTCTCCGGGCTGTACCTGAAACAGAGTCTGCCGACAGCAGGGGAGACGATCACCCCCTTCTGATTTTGAGTTCGAGATCGGTTAAGAGCGACAGAACCGCCGCCGTCTGTGCGGAGATCATCACAAAATCTTATAGGGACGGACCCGTAGAACTCATCTGTCTTGAAGACCTGAATTTGAAACGATGCGATGGATGTCTCTGGTGTAATCACTATGGGGACGGCACATGCAAATTCAAGGATGGATTGGATATCGTGTACAAACGCATTCAATCATTCTCGCGCATGATCGTACTGACACCGGGAACCGGCGCATCTGATGATTATTATCATAAGGTGTTCATCGACCGGATCTGGGTGGATATTCACCGGGAAGGACTTAAATCAACGTACGGCGGTATCATCATGTACGGAAGTGGAACGCTGGGGGAGTCGGCCGTCGGGTTCATGGTTCGGGTGTACAGACTTCTTGGTGTTAATATCGTCCACACGATTCCAGAACTCTTCGATTTAACTGCTACTAATCTGTCCTCACGGCTTAAACGGATGCTGGAGCAGGTTGCAGAGGCGCATCAGGCTAAGGACCCGATCCCTGTCTCAAGTAATCTTATAGCCGATAGAAGAGCCATTACCTGGATTACAGCCCGATGGGGTTATATCCTTGTTACAGACTACGACTATTTGAAGAAGAAGGGCGTATTCACCTGGCGGGAACGCATGAGGATTATTCCCGGTCGAATCCTGTTTTCCACGCCGACAAGATATCGCAAGCTGTTAAGGTTCGGTAGAAATCGTATTACACGGAACCGGATTGCCCGATTGAAGTTGAAATTGGCAGAAATGACGCGGGAATACCGTCCATCAGGTTTCGGCGAGTATGAATAGCTGGAAAATCAGGTCATATTTTTTCACTTTTTGTTTTTATGCCTATTTTGCGGTGTGGGGTCTTAGCTTTACATGCTTTGTCGCGCCGTTTGTTTTTGTACTCAGATGGTTTACTCCTCGGGTAAATATGATTACATTCGCTATTTCATCCGTATTTTTCAGTGGTCTCACCCAGATGCTGGAACGTGTTGGTGCCATCTCTATAAAAGAATTCTCTGGAAAAGAACATCTCTATACCCACTCACCGTGTATCTATGTGAGTAATCATCGATCAATCCTGGAGGTGCTCCTGTATCTGAATTACATTCCCCGGACAAACTGTCTGATGAAGGCGGGGCCACGGGCTCGGAAAATGCTCAGCTATGAAGAAACCCGGCAGGAGAGACGCCGGATGCCGGGATGGTGGGCGCCTTTTATATCCGTCAGTTTTTATTTTCTGAACTATATTCCCATGCCTTCGGAGAAAACAGACAGAGCCGGGCTGAAAACAACCATTGAAAAATGCCGGGAATCGCTACAGAATCGAAGATCAGTCATGATATTCCCGGAGGGGACCCGTTCAAAAACCGGTCGTTTGCTGCCGTTCCAGATGCTTGCTTTTAAAATGGCCGTTGAAGAACAGGTGCCCATTATTCCCATTGTTGTTCATAACAGGGAACCCATTATGTCCAAAGGGAAAGCATATATAGATATTCAGGAATGTGCAGAATTTCGAATTCGGGTTTTTCCACCCATCAAACCGGACGGTGAAGTCGATGCTCAAACGCTGCTGCTTAAAACCAGACGTATTCTTTCAAAACAATTAATCGCATTTAATAAGGACCATGGTGAGTTTCGGCAGCAATAATTGATTCCGGCACATCTACTTGCCCATGCCCGAAGCAATTTTTTTGAACAGTCCTTTACCCACAAGTCTGTCAGCAGTCATTACCGCAGCCTGAATAACAGTAAACACATCTTTTTCGCCTGCCCAGTGACGGGTCAGAACTTCTTCAGGAACTTCATTGAGAAGCGAATTCAACACATATGCGACGATGGCAATATCATCCAGATACCCAATGGGTCCAAGAACCAATTCCGGAAGAATGTCCAGGGGTGAGATGAAATATGCAATGGCAGCTGCAAGTTTTGCTTTGTGTTTTGCCGGAACATCTTTATCGACAACAAGATGGATACAGAGATGAAGCAGATCCGGTCCCAGTAGAAAAAATTCACGAAACCGATGTTTCAGTGTCCCCGGCGATGCAGTGAATTTTTGCATGCGACGCCGAAATCGTTTGTAAAAATCCCAATGTTTTGGATCGGCACTCTGCATGTCCTACTCCCGGTCAAAATTTATATTCAGACGATCCAATTCTCCCAATTGAGGTTTGATCTGAATCAGATCGAGATTAACGGCTTTCTGTACTGCTGGGATATCTTTCAGTCCATTCCCTGTAATAAATACACCGGCCGTCTCTGTACTCTCTACGATCCCCGACGCAATTCCGTTCAATAAACCTGCAAACGCCACCGCGCCGGCCGGTTCGCTGAAAATTCCTCGCCGGGCGGCAAGTGTCCGGATTGCATCATAAATCTGCTGATCCGTGACGGTGATAAATCCGCCATGGGAATAATGAACGCCATGGATCGCACGAACACCTTCCCGTGGATTACCGACACTGATGGAATCCGCACATGTCTCGACGTCTTTCTCCCGGATATCCACAATGCCGGTCTGATAGTATCGATCATATGCTTCTTTTAATACGGCAGCGCCTTCGGCCTGTACACCATAAACCCGGGGAATTTCAGTGATTAAACCCAGCGCATGAAACTCTTTGAATCCTTTGGAAATTCCCGTAATGATGGATCCGTCTCCAACAGCAACAAACACACAGTCCGGGACCTGGTAATTGCAGGCCTCGCACATTTCGTATGCACCGGTTTTTTTCCCTTCCACCAGATATGGATTTAAGCCGGCACTCCGGTTGAACCATCCGAACCGACGGCAGGCTTCCGTCGCAAGATCGAAAGCTTCATCGTACGAACCTTCCACAATGACAAGTCTGGCACCGAAAGCAGAGATCTGTGCCAGTTTTGCCCGGGGTGCCGACTTGGGCGTGAACACCACACAATGCGTTCCCGAGGCCGCACAGCATGCGGAGAGTGATGCCGCTGCATTTCCTGTGGAGGCACAACAGATGACGTCATAACCGAGTTCCCGTCCCCGTGTCACCACCATGGCGGATGCACGGTCCTTATATGAACCCGATGGATTCAAGCCGTCGTCTTTGATCACAAGGTTTTCAATGCCCAGTTCACGAGCTATTTCCGATGCCTGATAAAGAGGCGTTTGACCGATCCGCAGCGGCGGAAAAGCGGTTCGGTCGGAAATGGGCAAAAGCGGTTCATATCGAAGAATGGAATTTTCATGCGTCTGATCCAGCGGTCGTTCTTCCAGACATTTTGCGGCAAACTTAAGATCCATCTCGCATTCAAGTGTACCGAATCGCTGACCACATGCGGGACAGAAATCCTGGGTTTTCCCATCAGGCGGAAACACGGCTCCGCAGGTTTCACATCGTAAACCCCGAATTTTTCCCATTCTCAGAACGCTCCCTGTTAACTATTG
>SWBX01001521.1_pt1 | contig 16476 bp, 8 predicted proteins | sample 4693051 | NCBI WGS metagenome assembly SWBX01 (sample SAMN10267272, study PRJNA491770) | bioreactor metagenome | isolation source: DHS bioreactor inoculated with marine | place: Japan: Omine Ridge, Nankai Trough | reverse complement strand
GGTGTATTAGTTGGTGTACGTGTATGAGTGGCCGAATTCGTGGGTGTGCGTGTGGGTGTAGTAGTGGGTGTATTCGTGGGTGTGTTGGATGGCGTCGGTGTCGGTGTTCCGAATGTAATGATATATGAACTCTCCTGAGCATAGTCCGTGCTGTCTTCTTTCCAGATCACCAGACAGTAATACCCGGTTTCCGTAATGGAAATGTCAAATGTCTCATCACCGCCGGCCCCGGTGGAATTGGCATACACCATGTAATCTGATTTTCCGAAATAATCCGATGTGGTGGAAGGAGCACCGTCATACAGGCTGATGCCGATATCTGAACTGCCGGCATATTGATCGATCTTTAAGCCATAATTAACCCCGGCGAACAGAGCCAGTGTCCAGACATCCAGGACATCATACTGATCAATACCCCCGTAAATGGGGCTGTCACCGGCAAAATACTTCCCCGGGGATGTGTCGGACTGGATATAGTAAGAATTACCGGCATCATTATAATTTGTCACACCCACCCATCGGGTGGCGGATGTGCTGGGATTTCCGTTATACACCACGAAATCAGATGAGCCGTTTCCCCAGGTGGATGATTCAAGAATCGTCGAAAAACCGGCCTCGCTTCCGGTATAATCGTTATAAATATATGTATCGTAATCAGCTCCGGAATTTGTGGGGATGATCCCCACGGCAGCCCAGTAATGATCATTATTTGTAAATGAGAATCCATCACAATTATAGGGTGAATACTCCCGGTCCGGCGGTGCGGATCGGTTCACCGGCACTTCAGATGTCAGGGCGTAGGGACTCCATACAAACTGCCGGGACCAGGCATTATTTGTTTCAGACAGTTCCCAGAAATTGTCGGGGGAATCGTAGGCCACCCGAATTCTGTGCCGGCCGCCCCGAACAGTGTAGGGACCAAAATTCGTATACGTTTCAGTGGTATTTGCCCGGATATAACTCCACCACTGCCCCATCCAGTTGGATGTATCCAGCAGAAGTTGGTTGGAACAATATGTCGACTGTTTGGACGATGAGTTGTGCGCGGACAGGTTCAGATAAGTACCGCTGGAATTTCCGGGTAACGTCGATGTCACCGGACACCAGGCACTCGTGGCGCCGGTAGCGCTTCGGGGAACAAAGGGATAATCCCATCCGCTGGGAGCCGATCCCGTGATATCCGGCCAGTATTGGGGATCCACCCAGTATGCTTCACCCTCGATACCGCGGCAATTGGTACCCTTTTCGATACGGAACCAACCATCTTCACCCCAGCCGTCTCCCCAGCTGTTTTTAACAAACCAGCAGTCCTGTAAATCAGACCAGCCGGCAATGACGACAAAATGACCGCCGCCTGCATCATCACAATCATTGAACACACCATCGGTATAGGCCTGAAATGTACCGCCGGATGACATCCATGTGCACACAGGACCCTGTGCTGTGATTGCGGCCTTGATGTTTGCTTCTGTTGACGGCCATATACGCGTGTAACCATCAATATAATGCAGGTCGCTGAGATACGAGGAACATCGGGTGGTGGCACAATCCGGCTGGGGATTCTGGGGCACCCAGGGAAAACAATTCTCACCGGTGACACCATCATCCAGTAACGCATCCAATGCCGTTGGAAGTGTCGTCGGGTTACAATGACCCACAACACAGGACGTCATGTATGCTTCTGCAATATCCGGTCTGATATAATATCGATTTGATTTGATTTTTTCCGTGGCTTCCGTGGATCCGATGGATGCCCAGGCCCAGCAATTGGCACAGCCATCCTGGTCACCCACCGGCGTCATCCAGTCATGACCATTGTAGGTTCGCCAGTCATGTGCATCCCGTGAGAGCGCATCGGCTAACTCCTCAGGGGATGGTTCCCAGAGCCTGATATCCGGACCGGGAACCGGTAAATGGATACCACCGGAAGACATAATCTCCCTCACCTCGTCGGATCGATCAAAAAAATCGTTATGACCGATGGTAAACGTCCCACCAATCTCATCTAAATGCTGCTGCATTTCCTGAAGTTCCAGATCCCGACGGACCATCAGATCATCTGCCGCCAGCACAACCGGAACAATCAATGCCATTATTATAACCAAGCTTAAATATCTCATGATCGTTCCCCCTGCTCACCGGCAGTACGGACCCTGCGGTTTGCATCAACCGGATCCGGGATATCACGGGATTTTTTGGTTTCCGGAGCATTCAGCAGGGTTTCCAGAGCATCTGCCAGCATCTCCGCATCCCGGTATTTTCCCCGGGAAATCGCATCTTCCAGGTGAATCTCCAACTGCCTGATCTGAAGCGCTTCCTTAACCGTCTCTATGGATTTCTGAAGCGCAACCCGAGCCGGCTCATTGCTGCAAAATTCCAACTCCTTCTGAAGAATCCTGATCTGCTTCTCAGCTAATGCTTCTTCAACTGCATAGGCCTGCTGCACAGGACCTGTAAGTTCATACCCTGAGATATCCGCAGGCATCAGATACGCTTCCGGCGATTCGGAAGCAAAACCTGAATTAACTGACAGAACGAGTACCGTCACAACCATCACCATCATCCATCGTCGACATTTCATTTTACCAATCCTCCTACATATTCAAACAACTAAAAACCAACCTCAATATAAACCCGATACCCTGGGATGCATTACACATTCACACCATCCAAAGGCAAAAAAACCTACGGAATAACACGTCCCATTTCTCATTTTTATCATGAGATGGCCCAGGAAATCCGATTAACAAATAGTCTAGCAACGAATTGAATGTTTGTAAATACACGTTAAATCCTTAGTTTTAATGTCTGCTTTAATCTGTTACCATACGAACTCAGTGGGGAGCTTGGGTTATATGGGATCATTTACTATGAAATACATGAAAATTTTGTTGGTTGTTACGGTGTTTTCCCTGTGGTTTCTTCCTACAGGGTATTGTGCAATCTTTCACGTACCCGCTGATTTTCTTACGATCCAGGCGGGGATGGATGCTGCCGGTACTGGTGATACGGTTTTGGTTTCGGACGGCGTGTATATGGGGACCGGAAACATCGATCTGGATTTCCGGAGTAAGGCCATTACCGTTACATCCTCCAATGGTCCGGAAAACTGTATCATTGATTGTCAGGGCGCCGGGCGCGGTTTTATATTTCAGGGAACTGAAGATGAGAATTCCATCGTATCCGGACTGACAATCACCGGCGGATACGTTGATTGCGGCGGCTGATCTGCTGATGGACGCGGGGGCGGGATCCTCTGCCTGGGCATAGTAACACCAGTCATTGAGAACTGTATTTTCATCAACAACACCACCGGGTATGATGGTGGAGGCATCGCCTGTCTATATGGTGCTGCACCCATGATCTCCAACAGCACATTTTCAGGCAACACCGCTGAATATTCCGGAGGCGCCATTTATATTAACCAGTCGCCTGCCATGATTACAGAGTGCATTTTCCAGGAAAATCACGCCGGTCAATATGGGGGCGCCGTGTTTTGTGATGCCGCCGATCCAATCATTGGCGGAACGGTGGAATCAGGCAATTATTTCCAGTTGAATACGGCGGGGGCAGGCGCGGATCTGGCTGCAGATTCACGGTCCGGCACGCCGGTGACGGCCACATTTAATACATTTTCCGGGTATTACCCATCCAGTTATTATGTCACACCATCCGAAGCATTCGATCTTGAAGGATGCGAGACCGGGATGGTCCCCATCACGCAGGACGTCTATGTATCGCCTCTGGGTAATGATACAAATGATGGCCTCACACCCCAATCCCCTTTTCTCACAATCAGACAGGCGCTGAGATCTGTTTTCGGCACCCCGGAAAACCCCATTACCATCCATCTGGCATCCGGTGATTATTCCCCCGGAGAAACAGGCGAAAACTACCCGCTGCCTATCGTGAGTTATGTTTCCCTGTCCGGGACAGGGGATACCGTCGTACTGAATATCCAGAGTACCGGGACCGGCCTGATTGCATATCACAGCCACGACACAAACGTATCCCATCTGACCATCCGTGGAGCAAACCGTTCCGGCATCTCTCTGCAATCATCCTCCGTCACGGTAGATCATTGCCGGATCCGGGATAACGCATCACCGGAATTCGGCAGTGGCGTGAATTGTATTTCCTCCAACGCGGATTTCCTGTCCTGCATCATCACCGATAATGACGCCGGTCTCACCGGTGGCGGCATATTTGCAGAATCATCCACCGTTGTTCTGGAAGACTGCCTGATACAGGCGAATAGCGCGCCCTATGGCGGTGGTTTATCGTTGTTCCTGAGTGCCATATCCACTGTGAACACCCGATTTACCCACAATACCGCCGAACTGTCCGGTGGGGGACTCTACCTTTACGACTCCACCCTGGCCATGCAAAATTGCCTGATCCTGTCGAATAAATCACTCAGCACATTTTCCAGTTACGGTGGCGGTGGTATTTACTGCGATTATGCATCACCCCTGATTTTAAATTCCACGCTTTACGCCAACACCGCGGAATATGGTGGCGGAATCATGTTGGGACACGACTCATCACCCGTTCTCACCAATTCGATCCTATGGAATAATTTGACCGATGAAATTTTGATTAACGGTCCGGGATCAATACCGGACATTACGTACTGTGATATCCGGCTTCCGGAAGATCCCTGGCCCGGCACCGGAAATTTTAATGAAAATCCCGCTTTTACCAGCGGGTATTTTGGCGACACGTATTTGAGTCATCAGGAAACCGGACAAACCGGCGACAGCCCCTGCCGTGATACGGGAAGCGATTCCGCCGCATCCATCTGTTTCGAAACCTCCGGGGGTCTGCGATGCATGGATGAACTGAGCACCCGGACAGACGGCACTCCCGATACGGGCGTTGTGGACCTGGGCTGTCATTTCCCAGCCGGATTGTGCAACCATGACGGTGATCTGAATGATGATGGCCAGATCACTTCCGGAGATGTCCAGATGTGCTTCGAAATCGCTCTCGGATTGATATCACCCACACTTGAAACCGCCTGTTCCGCGGATTGCAACGGTGACGGGTTTATCTATTCAGGAGATGCTCAGGATATTTTCAGCGCCTTATTCGACGGCTCCTGTACAGATAACTAGCGGGCATCCGAAAAGCCTGTAGGTTGTCAATACATCGTGTATAAAGCCTTTTTGATCTCAGAAAAAGGAACGGTGATTTTTGAAGTTTAGCTTCTCATACTTCAAAAATCACCGTTTTCTAAACAGCATTACTCCTGAATTGCCTTTCCGGACAGGTTCCAGTTACTGTCCGTAGGGGGCATCCGGGAACGGGATCAGATAGCCGACATCCTGGTCGTACCGATTATACACACAGCCGAAAATATAAACATTATCCTGGGTGCTCGTCAGCTGGAGTGTCCCCATCCCGCCGGTGTCGCCACTGATGTACCACGATTCCGTGGTATCGAACATAACGGCACTTTCCGGTGGAATCGTAACGATCTTCACTGAGTTGTCCAGAGCAAGCATTGCGGTAACTGTTGTGGAACCCGCGTTGAGAACATTGATAAATGTGGTGGCTGTAGACGAATGTGACCAGCATAAATACACTGTTTCATCGGCTAATCCCGCTGTTGTCCACATGGCTGCCATAATAATTATTGTGGTTATGATCAATATCTTTTTCATTGGTTTCTCCTTATAAACCCCGGGGGGAGTTGTCGGAAAGAATGACATACCCATTGAATGCTGATCCACAGCAGAAGCCAATCGGAACAATATTCGCCTCGGTGGAGACAATGTGGATCTTCCCAAAACCCAATACGTCTCCAGCGGTGTACCAAGATTCATAGGTGGCTAACCACCAGGCACCACCACCCCCTATCGTTCCCGTTCTGGACATCACCTGTAATCCGTCCTGGGCGTAAAATTCAATGGTCACCGTTGCATCAAGAAAACCAACATTCGTGAACCCAAACACACTGCTCATACCCCACCCATGCTGCCATAAAGGAAACCAGATCGTTTCATCAGCCTGACTGACGGATACACTCATGACCAGGAAAAGGGCAATACACAACAAAAAACAAATCTTTTTCATAAAAACCTCCCGTGTAAGAAATGGATCAATCAAATTCTGAGAACTCAGGTAGTCTACGGATTATCTTTATTCAAAGCAAATGTTTTTTATCGATATTTAAAAAATCTGACGGCCCTGTTACTCTCTATAATATAAATTTCCTTTTATTCACATAGAGTTACAGAGCTTTCCCTAAAAGAGAACAATAGTCGCGCTCAAGGAATATTTCCAACAGATTCTCTTAAGAGAAATTATTGTTCAAAGCGGATCCGCACACGTGTCCAGTTCAAGGGCTGCATTAAAAATCGCCTGGGCATCTCCGGCGGTCACATTTCCCGTATTATTGCAATCCGCCGCACATTCCTGTTCCGGGGATACGGAAATCAGTTCCAGGGCAATTTCAAACGCCATCTGAGCATCCCCGGCGGTGATACTCCCGGAGAGATTAACATCGCCGTGATGGACACAGACGGGTGTGGGCGTCGGTGTATCGACAGGCGTTGTCGTAGCCGTATGTGTGGGAGTCATTGTCGGGGTAGATGTCGGTGCAGGCGTGAAAGTCGGTGTGGATGTGGGACCGGGAGTGAATGTTGGGACGGTAGTCGGTGTAACTGTTGGAATGGCGGTGGGAGTTGAGGTTGCGGATGCCACAGAGGATATATCATTATTATCCCTGGGCAGGATTTTGAAATTGCTGTATCCGTAGTTCAACGGACCCTGGACGTAATCCAGAAATTCGCTGAGGGTCGGTTCGTACAGATAATAGACGTCATCCACCCGGATGGGACTGGTGGCGTTGTCAATCTCCCATTCGCCATAATCGGAAGGATCGTCGGGATTGATATTGGTCACGGTGACGTCTTCTGTTCGGACAAGCACACTTTCCCACTGTTCCTGAGCGGTTGCCAGTGTGGTGAGTACCTCCGCCGCCGGTAGCGGATTGGAGACACCCAGCACCTGGACGGAATAGACCGGGTAGAGTTCGGTCATATTGAAATACTCGTCCACCATGGCCTGAACCTCGACGAGATCGCCCTGTTCCAGGTCAACTCCCGGGTTGTAAAGTTTGATACCGTTCCAGGCGCCGGCGCCGTCCTGTATAAAAATCTGGTTATTGCCGTACTGGGCCGCTGTGACAACACCCCGTGTTCGGACAATCTGACCGTCATAAGGTGAATCCGCCGGTGCGGAAAGTGTGTATTGGATGTCATAGATGGAAACTGTCGGCGCCGGTGTCGGGGTGGGAGTTGCCGGCGGAATAACCCCGCAGCACTCGGCATTATCAACATAGGCGACTGCCTGGGTCCACGGAGCGCCCACATCATACATACTGATCCGGAACAGGAAAAAATAAGCATTGGCAGGCGCCACCTGATTCAGAATTTCAATACTCTGCCAGGCCGTGGAATCCAGTGTATACGAGCTGTACAGTGACGAGATATTCGTTCCGGTATTGTCCTGCCAGTAGCAGTAGAGCCGGATCCGTCCGGCGGCGTCATTATCATAGACTTTGAGCCGGATATCATATGTTTCATTGGGACTGACGACAAACTGCTGTTCAAACTGCTGTGTGGTTGTGCTGGTCCATGTGAGGTTCGTCGCATACGTCCCGTCATAAACGGTGCCGCTTTCCCGGGTGGCGGTAAAAACACCGGTGCCTTCTTCCCAGTAATCCGGCGGTCCCGGCGATCCGTAAACGATCCAGTCTTCGTACCCGGCGTTGGTCACCAGGTTATCGGGACAGATGGTTGTGGGGGTGGGAGTGGGTGTTCCTGCCGGATCCGGTGTCGGGGTCGGTATCGTTGAAAGCTCATACATTGCAAGCGTGTCCCCGCCCCCGAAATAATCACTCCGGGAACCCTGGTAACAGTAAATCTGATAATTGATGGCAGTATCGTCAACGGCGCACCCGATCCGGCAGCCATTGTAGTACCCCACCGGATAGAGCAGATCCTCAATCTGAGTCCAGGTATCCGTCGGGATATAGTACCGCCAGAAATCATAACCCGGCACTTCATTATAAGCACCTCCGCTGAGGGCGTACAGATAATTGCTTTGATCCGGAATAAAATCACCGATCCAGATCATGGACCCGCCGTCCCCGACACCCCCGGCATCCGGAATGTTGGATCGTGTAATCCATGCACCGGTATCGATATCGTATCGCCAGAAATCCGTCAGCGGGGACGATTCATAATACTCCCCGCGAATGGCAAACAGGTAATGACTTCCGGTCCAGGCCAGTGAACATCCATCATCAATACCGGCCGGTGGCGGGTTGAGAATGGACCAGTTTCCGTTGGAGGGATTGTAACGGGCAAAGCCGGTGCCGTGAGCACTGCTCCCGATAAGCGCATAGACATAATTGTCATACGGGGACCACACCATGGCATCTCCAGCGCCCTGATCGAAGGGGGTATCCGTTTCAGTGGTCCAGGAATCCCCTGATATGGAGTATGAATAATATTCCTGGCGGCTATTGTCGCTGTACCGGGCGCCGGCCAAGACAAAAATATCGTCGGCCTGATCCCAGGCCATGGCGGAGCCGTTCCGGAACACTCCATTGGACAACCCGGATATGCTCATGGTTGACCAGGTATCTGAAGAGGGATTATACCGCCAGTGATACGGCGTGGATGTCGCTGTGGCACAGCGTATCACATAGATATGGTCTCCGGTCCCGATCAGGGCTTCCCCATACGCACCGACATTGGGCGCATTGGCCATATCAAACCAGGTTCCCCGGGACGCATTCCAGCCGGAATCATCATATTTGTATTCACCGAGATCATCCCAGCCCCAGACCGGTGCTGACAGCAGGATTACTCCAAAAATCAGTGTAACAACCAAACCGAAATTCTCATGTAATGGTTTTTTCATAACTGTCCCCTTTGGCTTGCCCATACGAAATCCTCGTATTTAATCTATCAAAAATTTGATGAGATAGGAAATCAGGGTTGGAAGTCGCTGACGCGACATGTTCTTGCCACGAAGCGCTGCCTCTCCCTCAGGAGAAGTTCCTGAATGGGAAGAAACCATATTGTTTGAGGGGCCAAGTCGATTTCATGAGACCAAGTCTGTATCAAACTCTGCAGAATTATTACAGAAGGCTGAAGTCCAATGCTGTATGAGTGTCAAGGTTATTGTAAATGATCCATTGAAATCTCAATTTTTGAACCTGATATTTTCAATCTCTTATGGAATCGCTCTCCATTCGATGGCACTTTTCTCGCCACGATTGTTGTAAACGGTAACGCCGAAATGTGTTGTTCCGAAGTACAGTGGTTCTTGTTCATAATAAACGGTACCCAACGGGATGAAAACCTGTACATCGATGGTGGGAATCTGTCCTTTTCCAAAGGCGTGACCATAATAAAAAATATTCCCCTGTATGTCATCAAAGAGTGAACCATCGCTGTATTGTGTGGGCAGCACCCATGAAATCGTGTAGTAATCAGTATTCCCGATCGTGACGACATCCACATCCAGATCGATCACCTCCGGCACATCCGGCTTGATATGCCTGCCCAGATCCACCCGCCCGGTGTCGGGGACAAGATTATCCTGGGTCTGACCCGGTTCCAGATCGAAGGGACCGGCGTTGAAACAGGGTGAGTGGGGCGTGGTGACCGGAATGGGTGTCAATTGAAAATCCGGGGAATGAAGGTGAAAATCAAAATCGTCCGGTTCATTTCCGCCGACAAAACCGTGGGATTGATTCCGGTCACGCACCGTCCATGATTCCGCATTAATCGCGTAGGGAAAAATTGCCGGCGTTGGGGTCTTTGTAATAACGGGTCCCGGCGTGTATGTGTCGCTCTGGGTCGGGGTCCCGGCCGGCGTGGGGGTCCAGGTGTTCCATGCCGGGGTATGAGGAAACATTGTGCCGGTAGGTGTCGGTGGTGGCGGTGTGAATGTCGGTGACGGTGTATGGGTCGGCGCTGCCGGTGTCGCAGTATGGGTGGGGGGAACTTCTGTGGGAAAATCCAGGGCATGGGTGTAGTAATTTTTCTTCCCGCCATTTGAGATGTCCCGGTACACGTTGTTATAGGCCAGAATCGGCGCTGATCCATATTGGATAGTGGTCTGGGAATCAGTGGAATGGCTGGTGCAGCTTACCAGGAACGGGTACCCCCCCGGTGGCGCAGGGGTGGCCTCCAGAAACGGGTTGGGACCGATATTATTGTTGATGAGCACTGGAATATTGGAAATATCCCGGGCAGCGCTGTTTTCTGACACGATGCAGATCTGGTACCCATTATTCCCGAAAATGGTGTTGGAATAGATCTTGGGGGACTGAATATCCACTTCATCACCTGTACCGGTGGTCAGTTCGTCTGAGGTGAACAGGCTGAGCAACCCGCCGTCACCGTAATGGCCGTCAAGTTCAAGATCCCGACCCGTGCCGTTCCAGACAATGAGGTTGTTGGTGACAACCGCCTGGGATCCGTTCCGTACCACCACCCCGTAGAACCGGTTGCCCTGGATGGTACAGTTGACTATTTTGTCGGGTCTGTATGTATAAGGTGTCGGTGTGGTATCGGCAGCCTCCCGGTCAGGGGCCATGTGAACAATGCCGAAAAAATTGCCTTCATGAGCACCGAGGGGAAATGGCACATGCCAGTACGGATCCGATCCATCATCAATCCCGCCGATCCGGCAGTTCTCGACAATATTCCAGTCGGTGCCGTCAGGGTTAAGATAAATCCCCACCCGGCACCTCGTCACATCGCAGTTATACACCTTGCATCCGTCCGCTGTGATCCGGATCCCCACTTCAGAGTCCATATCCGTCTCATCGGCCGGCGTAAAAGTCGGGTTGACCACATCATAATACAGATCACTGTTCCGGATTTTCAGATTGGAAATCTCAACACCATCCGCTGTCACATCAATGATCTCGTCTGCACCCCCGTTGACATCCGCCTGGATCACAGGCAGATCGTCACCGGTCCCGTCAGATGTCAGGGTGATTGCGGTGGAGATAACCAGGTGTTCAGTGTATACCGAGTAATATGGATCTTCCCATATGACTAAAATAGTATCACCATTGATTGCGTAAGGAAGTGCGCTGTTAATTGTGCTATATTGAGGGTCTGCACTGCAGTCCTGACAAACAGTCAAAATCGGATTGTGCGTTGGAGTTGGCGTCGGTGTATTCTGTGCATTGCAGACAACAGTAAAAGCTATAAACAAACTTATGATTATAAAGTGTTTCATCATCATATCTCCTTACAGTTCGATGAAAGCGGATTCGCCGTATTCACCGTTTTCGTCGAATGCACAGATCCCGAACCAGTAACCCTGGTCCCGGTCAGTTTCATCCACTTCAAACGTCTCGGGTGTCGGTGTCGGCTGGAGGTCCAGGAATTCCAGGCCCTGAAGGATACCGGCGGCGTCTTCCCAGTATACCACATAACCCTCCAGGGTGCTGTCGGCATCGGTCGGTTCTTCCCATGTCAGGTCCTCACCGTCATCCCCCAGGATAACAGGGGGACCAAAAACCGGTTCGACATCGGTGAAATGATACCCGATATCCACCATGCTGAAATCCTGAATTTCGTTCATGTCTGTTACACCGGGAAATAGTGAATAAAATCCCTCATCGATACAGGGTGAAACCGGGTCGTTATTAAGTCGGTATTCGTCCGAATCGGCGAATTCCGGATCATCGGAAAAATCCCATGCCGAGACCAGATTCATGCTCTCATCTTCAAAATGGTAGCCGTATCCGTCATAATCGTTATGGAACGAGATCAGGCGGCACCGGGTAAGATGTTCCTGCTCCACGGCGGGATTGGTTGATCCGGAATGGCTGATTATATTGTTGAAGAAACACGGACTGTTGACGTACTGCCGGATATCACCGTCCTCCCATATACTCAGGGAAGCGGCATTATCCACAAAGGTGTTGTTGTAAATAAACGGCTGCTGCACCGCAGGAACACCGTCCAGGATTGAATAACAGGAAAATATCCCGCTGAGCCATTCGTCATATATGTCACTGTCTTCAAACCCGTTATCCACGAAAAGATTATTGTGGACGATTCCGTGGGCGCCTTTGTCCAGGAGAATACCGCAAAGGGCGTTTTCCTGAAAGATATTATGATGTACCTGATGACTGGTTTCCAGTTGAACGATACCCACAAAATTGTTTGAAAAGATGCTGTCTGTAATCGAACTGTATGACCGTCCCGTGGTGGATACGCAAATCATGACACAGCCCACGCCGTTTGCGATAAACTCACAGTTTTCGATCCGGAACGGACCGGTGACGATAATCCCCGGATCCAGCATGTGAGTATGATAGGCTTTTCTGGGATCGCCCTGCTCATCTGCGGTGACTTCGGCATAGTATTCCAGGATGGACGCTGGGAGTTCCGGCGCCGGTGTGGCCGTAGGCAGGTAATGACCGATGATCAGGTTTTTGAACAGGGTTCCCGCACTGTCCAGAATGACAAAACTGGTTGTGGCTGAAAAACTTTTAAATGCTTCATAGCCTTCAGGGGTTTTAAGATCCATAACCAGCGGATTCGAAATGATATCCTCCGGAACCGGTGCATACTCAGTCCACAGAACCGGCCGGTAATCGTCCTTATTGATACCGATAACGGAAAGGTTCTGAATGTACCAGGGAATCAGCAACTGGACATCGAAAGCATCACCGGGCCAGGTGGACTGGGTCTGGTGTATCCGGACAATATCGTTGGATTTCACTCGCTGTGTGTTGATCACGGTATCGGGATCGTCCAGACCATAATCCGTATCCTTTTCAATATCCCAGGTTTTTCCGGATTCCGCGGGTTTGTATTCCAGGATATCGTCGTAGAAATTACCATCATCATCACTACCCCCGAACATTGTGAACCAGTAAAAACAACCGGTATGTTTCCACCGGGAGACGGATTCCGTGGTGGAAAGTGGTATCCATGTCTGATTGATAATATCATATTCCCATAGATCGTCCAGCGCATCGTCGTCATCGGGGTTAGTGGCAACATCAGTACCACCATGGATAAGGAGCCGGTGTTCCCGGATATCCAGGACCATGGCGTGACGCCATCGGGGAACCGGTGTCGCCAGGGGTGTGGGTGTTGCCGTCCAGGTGGGAGTTTCCGGACCCGTTGTGGGCGCCGGGGTGTTGCTGGGCAAGGGTGTCATTGTACCCCATTCACCATCCTCAAGATCAAATTGATGGATCACTGATGACAAGGTACCGTTTGAATTGATACCGCCGTAGACCAGAATGCGGGGATTTTCCCCGTAATACGGATCATACACAGCCGCATGGCCGACCAGTCCCACATCCGCCGGCGGTGGTGATGCTTCCGTCCACGCCACCTCATACTCAAAATCCACATGCCAGGGTTTGGCGCCGATATCGCTTGTGGGGGTGGGTATCGGTGTATTGCCTGTGGGTGTTTCCGTCGGTGTGGCGGTTATCCGGACAATATTGCCGATGAACGCTTCCTGCATGAACTCAAAACCGTCATCGCCCCCCAGTAAGAAGAATTCGTGACCATCATCATCATTACTGTAATCCGGTAGATAGACCAGTGATGAATCACGCCGCTTATCGGGCAACGATCCCGAACTGGATGCAAGCACCCATTTCCACCCATTTTGAATACTGTATATTTCATCGATGGAATCATATGCCCGGATTTTAAACTCGCCGGCAATCCAGGTGTCATTGAGTATTGTGCCCCCATCACATTTTTCACCACCGAAAGTGACAAAATTACGAACGGCTTCGTCGCTGCCGACATTGATAATGGGTGAGAGCGTGCCGAAAACACCCCCGGCGGGGCCGGAACGAAGGGGCGGTATCAGGGATCCTGACACAGGAATGTATTTTTTCCACGCAGTGTTTGCACTGTGCAATCGGGCTCGCCATATGACCCCATTATAATCCATGCATCCGCCATTTTCAGATTCACCGCCATGGATGTAGAGATCGTTGTCCTCCCGGTCGGGATTAAAATGATAGGCCGCCGCAAAAAATATCCGGCCGCCGGGTCGTACTACGAACGGATCCGGGTACGGTTTCCCATACAAATCATACACTTCATCCGCCAATCCAATTGTTGAAATCAGCAGACACAGAAGGAACACTACAAGTATGGTTCTTAATGCCATAACAACCTCCCGGAAAAATACAACAATCCTCGAAAAATGATGAATGTAAAATCTCTTGAATAACCTTGTAAACGATTGTAAAAAAATAGGGGGGGGGGGGGTATGTCAAGAACTTTTTCGTCCTGGCCGCGACTGGCTTTTTTCACCCGTCACTGGTATCATCTGAAGCATGAGATGTCGCATTCAAATCAGCTTCCTGATTCCCGTTATCATCCTCCTGGCTGTGGTGATTTCCATTCCCGGTTCTGTCCGGAGTGACGATTTTTATGTGGACGCAATCAGAGGCAACGATGAAGCCGGTGACGGGTCACAGTCTTCTCCCTGGCGGAAGTTGCAGTTTGCCATTGATACCATCGAAGGCACTTTGGAAAATCCACATACCATTCACCTTGCACCCGGGTTTTATGGACCAAAAGGGAGTGGGGATGAAACGGAGATTATCCTCGATAGTTTTGAAAGTGTTTATGCTGATGTACTATTTTCCGCAAAAAGTGAAATCATTAGAGGAAGAGCTGTACAAGATGTAACGATAACAGGCTTGCGAACACTCGTCTCATCTGCTTACAACTGCCAGAACATGGTCATAATTTCCTGTATTATTGAAAATTCACATAGTTCAGGGATTTTTTCGAGCTGTGATGTACTCGTCATAAATTCGGTATTTTATATGAATGAATATGCCATAGAATCAACTGGAGGAACGGTTTACACAGTCAATTGTATATTTCTTAATAACTTAAATATATTTCAGGTTTTTGGAACCGGTAGTCTGCAGGTTACTTATTCTTGTTTTGAAGAAGCGTACCCCGGTGAAGGCAATATTGTAGCAAATCCACTGTTTTCCGATCCGGAGCACGGTGATTTCCGAATCGGGTATGGCTCGCCATGTATCGATGCCGGTGATCCGAGTTCACCTGTCCCGCCCGGGGGCGGGGACCGGATCGATATGGGTTGCCGGGAGTATCTGGTTGAACCCCAGTTGCTGCCTGTGGCAATGGAAACGACGGAGATCACCGGTGATGGCGACGGGATACCGGAGTATGGTGAGATTCTGGAGAGCCGGATGGAAATCATGAATACCGGGGAGCCAGCCCTGTCCGTAACAGCCGTACTCGCGTGCAACCATCCCGATGTCACCCTGCTTTCCGGCGGTATTGCTTATCCGGATATGACCCCCTGGGAGACCGCGAATCCTTCCGGGGACGGTTTCCGGTGGCAGGTCACCGGGGAATCGGGATGGTGTTGTTCCGCGGATTTCACCGTGACCTGGATGGCTTCCGGAACCACCGGAATGATTCCACTGGTGATCAACCTGCACAGCGACGGCCCTCATGTGGACCCGGGCTCCGGCAGTGATGAGACCGGGATGGGATCACCGTCATGGCCGTACAAAACCGTGACCCATGCCCTCAGATCCGTCCGGGGCAGCCGATGGTCACCTATGACGGTATATGCCCATGCCGGTACATATTCACCCTCTACCAATGGTGAAATATACCCGATATGGTTCGGAAACTGGGAATCCATCCAGGGGGACGGTTGGGATACTATTTTCGAAAGTAATGATGATGCCGATGATCATATGATATTTACGGGATACCGCACCGATATCAGGAATGTTCATATCCGTACTGATTCACCGGATATGCTTTTACTCGTACGATGTCAGTTTTCAGATTCAGTCATCGAAAATTGCTTTTTGAAGCGGACAAATACATCTGATCGCATGGGTGCAATCAGTGCAGCAGGATCCGGAACATATACACTCAGGAATTGTCAAATAATTGGTGATGCTTTAAATACCGGTGATTTTAAGAATGATGCACTGATCGAAGATAATTATATATCAGGATACTATAACTTATGTTCAGGAATATTTATTGATAATTGGGTTGGCGATCTTAATCAGGCACACTATAGTTTTATTAATGATCCCATGCTGATATCCGGTAATGTAATTGAGCTGGGTCATGCTCGTACGGAACCGGGTCGGTTTGAGTTCAGCGACAATATTGTTCTGTTGGGTAGCCGTGGGTTCGCCGGGGAACCCGGTAACAGGATTGTCCGTAATATCGCGCTTGACGGCAGTTTCGGCCTTCATGGCACCGGGGTCACCACCAGCCACAATATATCCCTGAGCACTCGGTATGCCGCCGGCGGTTATTCCGGTTCCGGCGTGTATATCGATAATTCCATCGCCGCATCATTGAAACCATCTCTTCAGCAATGGGCTTACTACATCACCCTTGGCGGTTCCTTTGCCCTGGACAACTGTATCGG
>SWBX01000020.1_pt1 | contig 16519 bp, 9 predicted proteins | sample 4693051 | NCBI WGS metagenome assembly SWBX01 (sample SAMN10267272, study PRJNA491770) | bioreactor metagenome | isolation source: DHS bioreactor inoculated with marine | place: Japan: Omine Ridge, Nankai Trough | reverse complement strand
CCACGCTGAAATCCGGATCCAGATTATCTTCCTGGGGACAGACACCGGTAACCGCTTTGATCTCCCGTGGATTCCGGGTGACGTCCATGCCCATCACCGTGAGTCGGCCCGAGGTCACCGGCAGAAAACAGTAGATCATCTTCACCGTTGTCGTTTTCCCGGCGCCGTTGGGACCCAGCATACCGAAACACTCCCCGGAACGGATGCTGAAATCAATGCCATCCACAGCAGTCAGTGTTTTAAACCGCTTTACCAGGTTTTCGGCTGTTACGATGTTTTCATTGAGTGCCATATCCCCTCCCGGACCGGGAAAGAGTAACAGGAAGCAAGGGGACACTCAATGCCGGTGGGTCAGTGAGCCAGTAGGGGAAGTGATCAGTGGGTTGGTATCAGGGATGATGCCTGGTAGCCAAGGGTTTTGGTTTGGGGGGTAGTTGTCGGTCAATCACAAATCGAAAAGACTCTGAGTCGGTACATGCTGGGAAACCAACCCGGCAAACATTGAAATGCAACAATTTCACCCTGAAGGGGTGATACATATCAGCCCGGAAATCATGTCAGCGGCATCCAACACAGTAATCAGTACTGATGGTGACTCAGCACATATCAATTGATCCAAACCCGTAGGTGCTTTCGGCCGAAAGCACGATCAGGCAACGAATCAACCATCGATGAGATCCCCCGGATAAACCGGAGGATGACGCCGGTTTACCGGAGGATGACGGTGGGTACGGATAAACCGGAGGATGACGACGAGGTGGTGGTGGATAACAGTCAGCGGTACGGTCATCGCAGAATCACAATCAATAAAACCGGACCCACCGGCATGGCTTTAGTCTGCCAGGTGGGCAACTAAGGATCCCAGCCCAGGGATTCATCCCGGGGATACAATGTCAACGCATGCAACAATGTGATGGGGTCGTGTGTGGATCAACCATCGATGAGATCCCCCGGATAAACCGGAGGATGACGCCGGTTTACCGGAGGATGACGCCGGTATGATCGAATGAAGACAGCATGACCGATTACGCTGCTATCGGTGTCGCCAAAACATTTCCCGGTGTTTTTACCGGCACGCCCGAAGGATCCATCCCCATGATTTCCCGGCCCGGAACCAGCGCACCGCACTCCCGGTATCGCTTTGCCAGATCCAGCTTCAGGAACGATTTCTCACAGGGTTCGTGGCCATAACTTGTCCCCAGTATCACCTGGAGCTGCTCATAACAGCCAATATTGTTCATGATGTATTTTTCCGGGAGATATTCCAGAGGCGTATGTCCGGAAATCATCAGCCCGGCGTTATCCATGATTTGCAGGAATTTTATCAGATCGGTACGGGTGTATCCGCCTTTTTTTATCTCATTCGCACGGTTCCAGAGCAGTTCCTGGATCACAGGATCATTCCGGGACACAATTTCCTGAACCGCAGTCATTTTCAGGGAGGGTCCGGCGTGGACACCCACCACACCATTCCCGGTAAGGAGCACCACCGGCCGACCGGCAAGATACTCCCTGAGATCATCCGTCATGTGCTGAAGAAAATTAAATTGAGAATAATAGCGAGCATTTTCACCCTCAAAAAGTTTTCCCAGGATTTTCTTCTGAGTTTTCGGTGTCATACCCTCTTCTTTTTTCAGTTTATCGTAGATCCGAATACACCGATCTTCATGATTACCGGCAAGATAGATCAGCCGGTCTTTACCAGACGGCAGGCTTGCCTGAAGATCCCGGATTTTCTGAACGATTCGAAGATCGCCGCCGGGTTCCGCTTCCGGATCACCGGGTTTCATATCCACGGCATCACCGAGAATCACCCCGTAGATGTCTTCACCGTTCCGGATTTTTTCCACCAACTTTGTCCGGCGGAGCCAGGTGGCGAAATCCGCGAACCGGGAATGAAAGTCCGAGGCGGCATAAAGGGTGCCCCGATCCGGAAGCCTTACCAGTCCGTCATTGCGGACGGTTTCTGTGACAGCGGTGGATGGGGATTTCCCGGTGACTTTAAGACCCGTTATCGATCCTGCCATAGCCAGCAGGCCGACTCGGATAATTTCGCGGCGGGTGAGGTCATTTTTCATTTGAGAACTCCTTTTACGGATAATCAGATCAAATCGGTTCAGTACATCATACCTGTGTTCCGGGATTCAGTTCAATCCCCTGTGCAGCGGCCCGTTTTTCCCACTGATGCCGGGCGTGGACCTGCATATCTTCCACGGTATCCAGTTCATCCACGATTTCCATACCCAGAAGCGTTTCCACCACATCTTCCAGTGTGACGAGACCCCGGGTACCACCGTATTCATCCAGCACCAGCGCGATGTGCTCCCGCTTATCCAGAAAAAACTCCAGCACCCCTGATATGGGCATCTCCCCGATGACTGTGGGGATTTCCCGTTTCAATTGATCCAGAATCATATCATCCTTGTCCTGGGCTTTAGCAAGGAGCAGATCATCTCTCAGGATAAATCCCACAATATCATCCATGTTTTTCCCATAGAGGGGCAGCCGGGAAAAGGGGTTGAGTGGGTTCTGTTCCAGGGTCTGATGCACCGTCAGATCTTTTTGATATCCTGAAATCACAGTGCGGGGCGTCATTATATCCCGGGCTCTCAATGATCCCATCCGGAACAGGTTGCGAATGATCCGGGATTCCCGCTCGTCAATCTCCCCGGCTTGTTTACCAATATCCGCCATGGCAACGAACTCTTCCCGGCTGAACACCTGAGCATGTTTATTCCGAGCCACGAGATGCGTCAATCCTTCAGAAATGCGGATCAGGGGATAAAGTGTGACAATCAGTACCCTGACAAAAGCAGTCATTGGCCATGCCAGACTCCGCCAGAATACCGCGCCAAGTGTTTTGGGAATGATCTCTGAAAAGAAGAGGATCATCAGGGTCATCACCGCGGAGAACAGACCGAACCAGGCACTCCCGAACACCACCGTTGCCTTTGCGCCTGAGCCGATAGCGCCTACAGTATGCGCAATGGTATTAAGGGTCAGAATGGCGGCCAGGGATTGTTCAAGATTATCCTGTTTCAACCGCTTCAGCCTGGCTGCCAGTTTCGGTTTACTCTCTTTAAGTCCCGCGATAAACGATGGCGTGATACTCAGAAGCACCGCCTCAGCCACGGAACAGAGAAACGAAAACACCAGAGCCAGAAGTATGTATGTGACCAGGAGAATGACATCGATCCGGGTGTAATCTCCACCCGGCGCATCACCCCCGGCCATACTCACTGCCAGTGCACTGCTGACCGGCAGTAGAGACAGGACGAGCACCATCCATCCCGTCCGGATCCATTCCCGATTCAAATTTTTCTTAAACAACATTGGAATCTTCATGCCCGGCAGTGTATGCAATTCCCACCTTCCCGGCAATCATTTTCAGGAAGACCCGGGTATCCATGCAGGAACTCCCCTGGTATTTTCGGTTTCGTGTCAATGACGCCTAACGCTTCTCTCTTTTCCTCTTGAACAATGGAAAAACCATTGCTGAGCCGAGCAGCAGCAGTGTCAGTCCAATCCCTGCAGGGGATGTAACCGGCATGGGATCCGGTGTCGGACTCGGACCAGCGATCCCATAAAAATAAGTGGCGCCGTCAATATCGTCCTGACACGGGTCGCGACTCACGCAGGGACCAATTAATGACTGCATCAGTGGACAGCTGTTATTTTCCTGGGCTTCATGGTCCAGACCAAGCGCATGTCCCATTTCATGCGCACAAACTGACTGCAGATCAAATGTCAAACCCGAACAGGTGCCACTTCTATCCCACCACGCATCCATTGAATCGAACCAGATATCAGCCTCAAATGTTTCATACGAGGGTGTCCAGTACCAGAACTGACAATAACCTAATACTCCCCCGGCACCCCCGGCATGCCAATAGATCACGTTCGTACCGTCCACCCCACTGGAAGCAATTCCGGTTGTCCCCAGATAATTGAAATCGAAATCCACACTATTCTCCCATGACTGGGCAGCGGCTGTAATAATTGGAATCTCATTAAATCCGGGATCATGAGATGGATTGATCCGGTAATTCATCTGCTCCGGGGGCGGCCAGTGAGGTTGGTTGGCGTAATGCTGATATCCCTGTCCAACGGGAATAAAAACAGCGATCAGAACAATCAGACAAAAGAACTGTACCATCTGTTTCATTGTGTTTTCCCCCGTACAAGCAATTCGATTTCGCCAAGAAAATTATCCAGATTTTTTCCATTTTCCCGAACGATATTTCCGTCAATGGTAAACTTGCCCTGGTACTCTCCGGCAACAGGATACCGGGGATCATCTTTTACAAACAGAATCACCCGTTCCCCGACAGCAATCCGGGGCCGGTCTGAATACCAGCAGCCCATATCGAATGGCAGTTCCCCGCACAACAGACGGAGATGAAAAATGCCATCAGATTCACCCAGAACCATGTTTTCAACGTATATGGTGTAATCCGTGAAGATATCCCCATTCACTTTAAACGCCACTTCCTCAGTGACCGTCCCAAAAACAATGGTCTCGGATTCCTGAACAATTTCGTTCATGGACATCTTTACCATCAGTGCGGACACGGGATCAGCCGCTGTAATCAGCATCAGACCCAGGGTTATCAATCCTAATAATTTTATCCTGCCAACCATGTTTCCTCCCTCCATTGAAATCAACCTGAGCTGATTATTAACCATGATCACTCCCAATGACCAACCCAACTGAAATCAGACCAGTAATCCGAGTATCACGAGATTTCTTCAGCACTTGTTTCCCTGCACACCAAGACAGTAAAAGTCTACGATTTACCCGCTGAAAAATCAAATCACTCCGTTATTTACATATATCCGAAAGTGACCCGATCGTATGTCCCGATTATTTGTGTCGTTTCAGGTCGGAAAATCACACCCCAGAAATTAAGACCGAATGCTGAGCCAAAATTTCCAGCCGGCCAGAGAAAGGTCAGAACAGGTGTTTTTGTGGCCGTGCCCGGATCAAGCTGTATCCGCGCAGTATCAAAAGACTGTGACCATCCCGGATAAAACCAGTACTCCCCATAGACATCCAGGACCACAGCGAGATCTGCAGAATAATCGGTATCACCACCTCGGGATTCCGCGCGTAAATCAACGAGATCCCCTGCCTGAAACGGTGAACCGGGAAGGGATAATCGGGTACCGGCGTATGGTGGAAGTGTCGGTGTCGGTGTCGGAAAAGGAGTTGGTCCCGGGGTCCATGTGGGATGGGGCATATAGGAGTGAGCACCCATATCAACAAATCCGGTATCAAAATGAAACTGCGTGCTGGTGCTCAACTGGTCCATACAGAGATAAAGATCCGCAAGCTGGAAACAGATCTCTGCCGATGGGTCACCGCCGGTATCAACGCAGGGGCTGTTGTCAGACTGTCCGGATGATTGCTGACTCAAAAAATACTCCCATTCGGAACCACCGATAAACAGCGGATCAGTATCAATGTTTCCCGGACCGGGCTGACCTCCCCGAATATCGGAGTATGCAATTGTAGGAACCGGCGGACCCGATATCGGCGCAGCCGACTGAGTAATCTCATACGGTTCATTGTCCCAGACAATTGAGTTACGTATATTGAGGTTACAGGAATCCAGGTTGATTCCTCCCAGAGTGGTATGATCGGCAATGGTTACGTTGGTCATATTGGGAGCCATCAACCACCCACTCACGCCGCCGTCATTATGATCCAACAGACAATTGACCATCTGGAAACTGCTGAGACATCCGAATATTCCGTAATGGGTGTTCCCGGACAGGGTATTGTGAGTCAGAAGCAGATTGTGCGTTTCTTTGAAGCTGATACCGCCACCCAGATTTGAACTGTTGCCGTCAATTGAACACGCCGTGATAAAAACATCCGACGTTTCAAACAAATACAGGCCCCCACCCTTATCTTCAGCACTGTTTTCCGTGATCGTACACAATGAGACTGTAGCATTGTGACAATTTTCCATCGCCACACCGCCACCGTAATCCGAGGAATTTCCCATGATAGTGTTTGTCCGCAGAACAGCGCCTGAATTGTTTAGATAAATGCCTCCCCCGGACTCTCCGGCATTACAGTCCTTAATGATACAGTTATCAATGAGCGGCGATACGTACGTGCAATGGATTCCGGCGCCATCGGAATTTGAGTATCCGTTACTGATGGTAAACCCGATAAACTCAGCATCGTCGGAATCCTGACTGTCGAAGACAAGACCCCTGCTGGATTGCTCGCAATCAATAATAGTGGAGATCGGACCGGTTACCGATTTTACCGTTATGATTTTTCCCTCAAATGTCAGATTCCGGTTCCCGGTTCCAGCATAAACACCCGTATTTACCAAAACCGTATTCCCATTTTCAGCGGCAGTAATCCCTGACTGGATGGTGGGGTGATCCTCAGGAACCCGGATCACTGTTCCCCACACATACCCCGGCAGAAAACATCCGATGATACTTATAATCAGAGTAAGTCGTTTCATCTTTCCAATTCCTTTCCATATGCACACACGAAGTAAGGTCGCGTCTCCTTCTGAATAAGAGGTGACCCGGAGATCCGTTTTTGGTGCACAAGGGGGAGGTTCAAAGTTCCCTGTTCCCCGTTCAGGGTTTGAATTCTGTGCCCTTCGACTTCGCTCAGGGTGACAACCTCTAAACTCTGAACGGGGAACTCTGAACCGGGAACGATTAATTGACTTATCTCTCGGATATTGGCATCTTGACGAAGTATGAGAAACGAACGGTGGTTACTCCTGATAATAATAGCGGCATTACTGACCTGTCACACGGGTCTTGCAGCTGATGAAGCGGTGCTGGAACTCCGTCGCAACCGCGCGGAAACCCACTTTCGAGCCGTCTGTTTTGCACCGGGAACCGCGGTTGCCTGGGCGGCGGGATTCGAGGGTCGGATTATGAAGAGTGTCGATGGTGGTATCACCTGGGAACGGCAGGAATCCGGCACCTGGCACCGGTTATATGATATCCTGGCAGTCGACCGGCATCTGGTCTTTGCCTGCGGGTCCGGCGGTACGGTCCTGGCCACCACCAGCGGGGGCGCATCGTGGTTTCCTCTGGACACAGGCACGAGCAAGCGTCTGGTAGGTATCTTTTTCCGGAATCGGAAAACCGGTTGGGCCGTTGGTGATGAAGGTATTATCCTGGCAACTTCGGATGGCGGCCGCACCTGGCAGACCCAGTCGAGCCGTGTCGATACGGGACTCCGGGAAATCTGGTTCAGTGATGACCGGAACGGATTTGCGGTGGGATATCATGGTGTTGTTCTGACCACATCCGATGCCGGTGAGACCTGGAACCGGTTACCGGCGCCTGACGGCATGAGCATATACGGTGCGAATTTTTCTTCCGACGGCTCAACCATACATCTCACGGGTTCCTTCGGCATGATTGCCCGGTCAGATGACCGGGGAAAAACCTGGAAGATTCTTCCGCCGGTGACCACAAATTTTCTTCGGGACATCGAGATTACTCCGGATGGCCGCGGCATTGCCGTGGGATACGGCTGGATACTGGGCTTGAATCCGGAAACCGGCGGATGGGAAAAAATTACGACTGCTCCGGGATTGAATCTTCAAAGTATAGCGTTATCAGCAGACGGCCACGGTATCGCAGTGGGACGATGGGGGTTTATCACCATCACGGCCGATTACGGAAAAAAATGGACGCCACTCTGGGAGTATTTCAGCCCGGATCTGGCGGGAATTGCGTTTGACGATGCCGGTACCGGTGTCGCAGCCGGCGCGGACGGGCATGTGCTGTTTACGGCGGATACCGGCAGAACCTGGCAGCATGCCTGGACAGATATCACACAGAATCTCAAAGCAGTCGCTTGCGCCGGGCCCCGAAAGTTCATCGCAGTAGGCACCAGCGGAACAGCCGTGAGGTCAAACGACGGCGGCGCCACCTGGAATCTGGTAAACCTGCCGGTCCGTGAGAATCTCCATACCATTACGTTTACCGGTTCTTCGGGATTCATCGGCGGGAATAACGGCTGCCTGCTCAAATCAACGGACAGCGGTAAATCATGGACCGTAATACCCATGGACGGATCCCTGATCATTCAATCCCTTAACTTTATCGATGAATCCCATGGCTGGCTCCTGGGCAATGACGGCATTATCATGGAGACTGTAAATGGGGGAAACAACTGGATCGGACATTACACCGGCACCACCAGTGATTTCCGGGACGGATGGTTCGGCCCCGAAGGAGATGCCATCGCTCTGGATACATCCGGTACCGTTCTGAAGAGCCACTCATGGGGAACAAATTCATCATGGGACCGTGTTTCCACGGAAAATCAGTGGCTGGCGGTTGCACCGGGAGGAAAGTTTGTCTCCTGCACCAACGGTACCATCATTCGAATGCCGGCATCTCGACGTGTGGATTACGAAAACAACCTGATTCAGGATTTCACGCGACTACCGGATATCACCATTATGGGCGCCGGGGATTTCGGACGAATCGTCCATATTCTCTATTGATATGAATGCATTTACCCAACAGCCGGAAACCGGGGATTCCCAAAATCCCGCCATGCTCCGATTTAATCGCACCACCCTGCCCATTTTGTATCTCATTACACTTATTAACGGATTTAATTATGTCCTCAGAGGCCGGATTTTTCTGGATGCCGGGTTTTACCTTCATGCCGCCCGATCCGTCACAGAAGGTCTGATACCCTATCGGGATTTCTTTTTTGTTCAGGGACCGGTCTATCCCTATATTTACGGCTGGTTCCTGGCGCCATTCGGCCATTCAGTGGTCAGTGCACGGTTTCTCTCCCTGATCTTTGCCATGCTCACTCTGGAACTGGTCCGGCGACTGGCCCGGCACTGGGGCGGTGATGCCGGGGGTTGGTTAGCCGTTTTCTGCCTGACCGCCGCTTCACCTCATATGTATTACTTTACCGCAGTAAAACTGTATGCCCTGACGGGATGTCTGATCACGGCCGTATTCGTCATACTTGCCGCCCGTCACATCCCACCGGGATTCCGGTATAGCGGAGCGGCTGTTCTGACCATCGCCGCCGCCGCCACACGATTGACCCTGGTGCCGGCGGTTCCCATCATCCTGGTATATATATTATGGGACAGCAAACGCTCAACCGGTAAAATTGCCTGGCTCAGCCTGGTCTGGACAGCCATTGCCGGCCTGGCCCTATCGGTACCGTTCCTGATGGTTGCCGGTGATTCCGTCCTTTACTATTTGCTGAAAATTCACACCAGCGCGGAAGCCGGTCAATTCATCTTCGGGTTTGGCAAACAGATCCGTGTCTTGATTAAACTGGCCCTGATCTACCTGCCGGTGACTCTGACCCTGGGCGTTTCGGCGATTCTATATCTGAAATTCCGGCATCGTCTGAAATGCGACGGCCTGGCTCTCTGCACCGTCCTGGCTATTCTGGCAGTCACCGCAGCACATCTCAAAGCCAACTGGTTTTCACCGGGTTACCAGTCCATTCTGATGCCCCTCACCGCCGCCCTGGCCGGTGGTTTGGCCGGACCATCGGTTTTCCGGTCTCTCAGCCGGAACCGGTTGTTCCTCCTGGCACTCCTGGTCCTGTTGTTTCTACCAGGGTTTTTCGCCGGCGGGAAGAATATCTGGCCCGGGGATTCCGTGACAGTACCGGAATACCTTGACTCGGTTGGGGAGTATCTTCGCGATATAGTTCCGGAAAATGGCACCATTGCCGGCTGCAACGCCTTATTTGCCATCGAAGCAGATCGACCCGTCGCTCCACCATTCGGAGGCGCACCTTTTACGTTCACACCCAATTGGGACGATGAACGATGCGCCCGGTATAACGGGATCAATACGGCAATGTTTATCCGGGCATTGGACAAAAAAACGTATGCCGCCCTGATCTTTCAAGATGACAGTTTTACCATGGGGTCCCCCGGGTTTTTCCCGGTACCGGAATCAGAACAGACAAAAATATTCGAAGCCATCAACCGCAATTATAAAACAGTCATCACGTTCCCCAATATCGGGAATGGTGAGATCGATATGAATATTTATCTGCCGGTGGAGGGGGGGATTTTGCCCTTCGACTCCGCTCAGGGTGACAAACATCAAGGTTTGGCTCAGGGTGACAAGCATCAAGGTTTGGCTCAGGGTGACAAACATCAAGGTTTGGCTCGGGGTGACAAGCATCAAGGTTTGGCTCAGGGTGACAAGCATCAAGGTTTGGCTCAGGGTGACAAACATCAAGGTTTCGCTCAGGGTGACAAACATCAAGGTTTGGCTCAGGGTGACAAGCATCAAAGTTTCACCCAGGATGATCCCACCGTCAACATGGAATCTCAGGAGTAGTTATGCAGGAACCCGTTTCACCCCACCGGAAATCTGAATCATTTTTCCTGCTTTTCAGCGCCCTCTTTTTCTGCGTGGCAGGATTCGTTCTGATTTTTATCGGGAAACACCACGTGGATGAGGGATACTACCATCTCATCGCCCATCTGACGTCTCGGGGGGATCTCCCCTATCGGGATTATTTTTATGTGCAGACACCCCTTTTTCCTTTCGTGTACGGTCTGATCTTCAAGGTTTTCGGGTCCGGGTTTTTCTGCGCCCGGGCAACATCCCTTTTCTGGGCGGTTCTGAGTCTGCTCGTGGCGGGTCACATTGCCATGAGACAGGGGGGGCGCCGGAGTGCTGCCGCCACGGCCGGTCTCATCGCCTGCGTACCTTTCACCATCTACTATCTCACTATAGTCAAACTCTATGCACTCACGGCATTCTGGATGGTCCTGGCCGTCTGGGCACTCACCGCATTGAAAAAACCAACGGCACGATACAGCATTGCTGCCGGTATCATGGCTCTGGGAGTCGCCACCCGGCTGACCCTGGCGCCGGCCATTCCCGTTCTGGTAATCCTGGCAGCAATCCGCACACGGCGCATCACACCCCCTCTGGCAGCACTTCTTACTGCCACCGCCGTTCTGACAGCGATACTTCTGCCCTGCTGGATGGCTGCACCGGACACATTCGCCTACGATATCGCCGGATACCATTTTGATAAGGAATCGTTTTCGGGGTTCCGGCAGATTTTTCACCGTCTTGATGTGGTGAGTAAACTCATCAAAATATATTTTCTCCAGGTGCTCTGCCTGGCCGCCGTGTTTATTTTCCGTTGGAGTACCCGGACCGGGGATAAGAGAGTGCCGGTCGGCGAACGGGATGCCGCATGGATGCTGGCCGCTGTAATTCTCTTCCATTTCACATCTCAAGCACCGTATATTCACCGGTATCTGGCCATGATGATTCCACCGGTGGCAGCACTCATCGGACCTGAACTGGTGCGCGGGGAGACCCTTTTTAAAAATCATTCACCTCTGAAACATACGGGATGGCTCTTTGTTCTCGCCTGTGCCCTCATGTTAATTTCCGGGGAAACACTGAACCTTGTGAACCTCCGGCAAAACCCCTATGTCCAGCTTAAAACCGTGGCGCACCGGATCGGCATGTTCACCGGTCCGGGAACACCCATTCTCACGTTCAATAATTCCGTGGCTGTTGAAGCCAATCGCCCGGTGCTGGACGGTGATGAGATGAATGTGCTGACCTATCACCCGGCCTGGACGGAAGCACGGTGCCGGAAGGTTCATGTCCTCAACCTGGATATGCTGGAACACCACATCAAGAATGAAGATCCGGGAGCAATTTTACTCACGGAAACGTCGTTTATCGGGAATTTCCCCACATTTTTCAATCCCGGTGAGGAAGGCGCCCGTCCCCGGATCATGGCTGCCATCCGCGACCATTACCTGAAGGTATCCACTTTCCCGGGATTCGGCTACATGGGCGAAGACGCTGATCTCTATCTGCCTGTGAGCCGGACCGACACTCCGGCCCGGAACCGGGGCGGCCTGATACAGTTCGGTCTGGACCGTACACCGCCAACTCCCGCTCAAACGAATTGAATCATCAGCAATAAATACTTACACTACTCATAGACAGTCTTCCCCGGGAGAGATCATGAAACGAAACTTAATCTGTTTAATTTTATTATTGAGTGCCGGTACTGTGCTGGCACTGCCATGGAACCTTGAACCCCAGAGTGTGACCCGGTACCGGGGCCAGTATTACGATCTGACCACGGATAACGGGATTCTGTACCTGGCGTGTAAACGGGGTGTGGAGATTTTCTCCCTGGCGGACCCGGGTCATCCCGAGATGATCACTTCTGTTCTGACGGAGGGTCTGGCGAATGGCGTTGAAGTGAATTTCCCTTATTTATATGTGGGAGATGTTTACGGATTCAACGTCTGGAACATTTCTGATCCCGCCAATCCAACGAAACTGGGAGGATTCGCCCGAACCACTCAGGGCGCCGCCGAAGGATATCAGGAACGGCTGCTGTACCGCGACGGTTACGTCTATGTGGCAGCGTACAGCACGGGATTGCAGGTTATCGATGTTTTGGATCCGGAAAATCCCTTTATTGCCGCCCGGGTCGATACACCGGCCTATGCCTGGGATCTGGTACTGAAAGACGATGCCGCTTTCATGATGGATTTCTTTTCCACGGAGATCATTGATATTTCCCGGCCCCTGGCGCCACTCCATCGCACCAGCATGAACACCATGTTCGCCAGTGGGATTGATGTGGAGGGCAGCCTGGCATTTCTGGGCTATGTGGACGGACTTCTCGTATGGGATATCACCGACCCTTTTGCACCGGTTGTGATCTCGGATATCGGCCCCACGGGAAGCGGAACCGCAGAAGCTGTGGATGTCCGCGGAAATTACGCGTATGTCGCTCACAATTCGTATGTGGAAATCTACGATATTTCCATCCCGTCAGATCCCATGCAGGTCTCGTTTTTCTATCCGCCTGGTCACGCCCGAAAATTACATGTATCCGGGAACTTCCTGTACACGGTTCTGGACGATAACGGGTTTCATGTCACGGATATCAGCGATCCGGAGAACCCCATCCCCGGGGACCATATCAATCCCGGAACCTGGGGCAATCGGGTGGATGTTGTCACGGACAACGGGATTCTATACCTCTGCGACTGGAGCCGCGGCCTGGTGATCTACGACATCTCTGATCCCGACACCCTGATTGAACTGGCATCCTACACCACACCGGGATCCCTGAACGATCTGGTGGTGACCGGCGGCGTGGCGTATCTGTGCTGCTCCCGGGAGCTGGTGGCGCTGGATGTATCGGACCCCGCCAACCCGATTTATCTCGGCAGTTACCAGACAACAGGCTCCCCGTGGAGCATCGTTGTTCAGGACAGTACGGGCTATCTATGCGATCTTTATTCTTTCCGAAGCCTGGATCTCAGCGATCCCGCAGACATTCAACTGTTGGATGTGCTGTTTCTGGCGAAAAAAGGGAACCCATACCAGGCGGCTCTGAAAGGGAACCTGGCTTATGTGGCCAACAGTTGGGCCGGACTGAATATCATCGATATATCCAATCCGGCAGATCTGAACCGGGTTGCTTCCTGGCCCGGCGATACATCAAAGTCTTACTCCGCAATATCCATTCACGGGGACCGGCTCTATGCCCTCAATGGCGGATCACGGGTGGACTTTCTGGATATCTCAAATCCACTGTCACCGGTCGAAACCGGGGAAGTCCGGGTGGAAGGATCGTACACCAACGATTTTCATGTCCGTGCCGGCAGCGAAGAAAATCCGGCGGAACTTTTGTACATGGCGGCATCGGATTTCGGCGTTTTTGTGATGGATGTCACGGACCCCGGCGCACCCTTCCTGGCAGCCGGAGCCTCCACACCGGGAAAAGCCATCGGTGTTACCATCGATGATCACAGGCTTTACGTGGCGGATGATTATGATCTGGCAATTTTCACACTCACTGAACCAATTCCGGATACGGAACCGCCCGCCGTCACCATTACCGCTCCCGGTAACGGCGCAAACATCACCGGGAAAACAGCCGTGATTCATGGGACGGCACGGGATACGGAATCCGGGGTCCGATCGGTGGAAGTGAGTCTCGACGGCGGTTCATCCTGGCACCGGGCAGGTGGGCAGGAGTCCTGGAGCTTTATCCTGGACGCCATGGAACCCGGTTATGTCACACTCAATGTCCGGGCACTGGACTGGGCCGGAAATGCCGGAGCAGGTGACACTTCCGTCTCAATTTATTATCTGCCGGACCGGTCCCGGATCATGATGGCGGGGTTCAACACAACACATCTCATGGCCGGTCAGTCCGGCACCATCACCTTTTCCGCCCTGGTGTTTGATCCCTTCGATCCGGGGTATATCAACTCTGTGGAACTGTATCTGGAGGGCGAATCCTCCGGAACCATCCTGGAGCGGATAATGGAAGCCAACGGGCTGGTGTATTACCAGGCGGTGTTCGATGCGACCTTCGATACAACAGGCACAGTGACTTATTCCCTGGTGGCGTACGATACCGCCGGAAACCCGTCGGCGCGATGGCCTTATGTGAGTTCGAGGGAATAATAGGAAACATTTCACCTGATTGATCTGCGAGGTACAAGAAAACCTATCGTCCGATAACCGTTCTTGATTCGCCCTGTAATCCTTGCACTCCATCGTGAACCCATCTATAGTAAATCTCTCGAGATCATCACCGTTTTTTTCAGGGGGAATATTACCGGTGAACATTCTCTCGATCCCAGCACTGATAATGGCAAGCATCACGTTGTACGTATGCTTCTTTCATCTGATAATATTTTTGCGCCGAACTCAATCGCGACAGGATCTCACGTTTGCCCTGGCCTGTTTTTTCTTTGGTCTCTATGACATATTCTGTGTGGGACTTTATAACGCAAGCTCACCGGAATCCGGTGTAATCTGGCAGTTCCGGCAGGTATTCAGTCTGTCTTTCGGTGCGGTAGCATTCCTGTTTTTTATCGTGGAATATACCCAGCAGAAATCACGGAAAATTATATATTTTATCACTGGTTGTTATGTGGTTTGCCTCGGTATCGGTATAACCAGTCAGGGACGGTTTGTCTGGTCCGAGCACCCTGCCATCAAACACGTGCGCCTTCCTTTTGGTACCGAAGTGACCTACTACGAGATGGCGCCGGGACCGGTGGTTTCCATATTGAGTTTGCTGTCAATTCTGATTTTCGGATATGCCTTCATGGCAGGGATGAAATACTATAAATCCGGTAACAAAAAACGCGCCCTGGCACTCATTTTTTCCACGGGTTTGTTTTTCATTGGTGTGATCAATGATGGATTTGTAGCCATGGGAGTTTATGAGTTTATTTATGTTATGGAATACTCATTCATGGCTATGATTCTGCTCATGACCATGACACTTTCCGATGAAATTCTCCGGGCATCGAAAATGGAAAGAGCGCTCCGGAAAAATGAAGAACTCTATCGTGAATTTATTGAGGGCATCGATGATCTTGTCCTGAAACTGGATTACCGGGGAACCCTGCTTTTTGCCAATCAAAGCGCCACGCGATTTCTGGATCTGAAACCGGATTTGATTCCGGGAAAGAAGTTTGTTGATTATATCCATCCCGATGACCGGAAAATGACCCTGGATATCCTGAATTTCAATCTGAGTCACGAACATCGAAAACTGGGTCTGGAAAACCGGGTTATTCATTCCGAGAGCGGAGCCAGCCGGTTTCTATTGTGGGAGATTCACCCGCATTTTGATGATTCAGGTCAGGTGGAGTTCATCAATGCAGTGGGCCGGGATATTACGGATCTGAAAAACACGGAATTGGCTCTCAGAAACAGTGAGAACCAGCTTCGCCGGCTACAGACATACCTCACAGGCATTGTGGATTCCATGCCATCAATTCTTATCGGACTGGATCAGGACTGCCGGATCACTCAGTGGAACAAACCAACCGTGAAACTCACAGAAATAACATCTGAGAACGCCCGGCTTCGATATTTAACAGAGATTTTTCCGGAGCTGAGTGAAACCATATCAATGGTAGATGAGGCGCTGAAAACCCGGACACCCGTAACCCGGCGGAAGAAGAAGAATACCGGGCGGTTGACCGGCATGTATCTGGACATCACGGTGTACCCGCTTCAGACAAAATATAATACCGGTGCTGTAATCCGGATCGATGACATCACCGATCGGGTTCGCATTGAAGAGATGGTCGTACAATCTGAAAAAATGTTGTCTGTGGGCGGTCTGGCTGCCGGAATGGCCCATGAGATTAACAATCCCCTTGCCGGAATTCTCCAGAGCATGCAGGTGATTCGAAACCGGCTCACCGATGATATCCCTCAGAATACTGAAGCTGCCAGAGAATGCGGTACACAACTTAGCGCCATTACCGAATACAGCCGGCGCCGGAAAATTCTTTCACTCATTGAATCCATCCTGGAAAGCGGAAAACGGGCGACAGACATTGTTTATAACATGCTCAGTTTCAGCCGTGTCAGTGAATCACGGTTCCGAAAACATCAGCTCCCGGAACTCATGGATAAAACCCTGGATCTGGTCTCCAGTGATTACAATCTGAAAAAAAAGTATGATTTCCGCCAGATCACA
>SWBX01000315.1_pt1 | contig 16554 bp, 18 predicted proteins | sample 4693051 | NCBI WGS metagenome assembly SWBX01 (sample SAMN10267272, study PRJNA491770) | bioreactor metagenome | isolation source: DHS bioreactor inoculated with marine | place: Japan: Omine Ridge, Nankai Trough | reverse complement strand
TATATACTTGTCCTTAACGCTACTCTCTATAGTGTTTCGATAGTCAAATAAAAATGATTCATATCTTTCTAGAATATCATTTTCTATTTCAACAAAAGGCTTGAAGTTTTCTATTTTTACTGTGAAATTTAATTTCTCACCTTTGCTCAGACTAATGATCCCTTGTTGTATAACTTCCCCTACATATATTAAATGCCATAGCACCATGGCTGGGGAGTAGTACCTTGAATTATCTTCTATCCCCAATGTTTTAGGTATTAGTACCCTGTTAAATAAGACCTCTCTATCTAATCCTTTTAATGAATCAATTATCTTCTTCCCCTCATGTTCAAAAATCTGCATGCCTCTATCCCAAGACACGATTGATTTAAGAATGGGAAAACCTATATGTTTCAAAAATAGTGCGTCAATAGATGGCAATCCATTTCCTGCGCTTTCCAAACCATTCTGTATTTGCTCATCTTCTTTAGTTTGCATTTTGATTCCTTGCATTTCTATGCTTTGTCAGCTTGCGTACTAATGGCCACAAACTCGCCACTAAATCGACCGACGACATTATTGGCGCACTCAAGTGTTGAAGTGACAGTTACCCTGGCCTTGCCCTTACGTGCCAGCATTCGAGTAAACCTCTGCCACTCCTCAGGACTGTTCAGCGAGGATCGTGCGGTGAATTCTCCTAGAATCGGCTGCTGGTACTCCATGCTGTTTCGTTGGATGACAAGACGGCAGTCTAAGCCATCTGTGCGCAAGCGAGTGTGCAACAGCGACCATGCGGACAGGATGGCCAACGTCGATGCGCTACCCCCAAACACAGTTTCACGATGATTGACGTTCGGCCCTAAGGGTGCCTGCAGGACAATCGCGTCCTTTCCCACTGATATCACAGACACCTCCATCGCCTTGGATAAAGGAATGTGCTCGAGAAGGTAATTCTCTAGTTCAATCTTTAACACGCGCCCTCCTTAAAAGTTGCCTATTCATTCATCATCACAAGAATATTCTGGGTCAGTGTAACAAACTCTTTGCCATTCCATGATTAGATGCCGACTCGAGATTATCATGGATGAACTCGATCATTCCCCCCGCGTGTTGTTGGAACAGATATATGGAGGCGTGTTGCGCCCCTTCGACCGGTAGAACACGAATCGGCCGGTCATCGGTGGCGTTCGCCTCAATCAGACGCATATCGCTGATTGGCACCACCCGGTCATCTGTGCCATGAGCGAGCAGCACCGGGCAATGGACATGGGGGATGCGGTTCATCGGGGCGATGTCGTCGAAACGAAAACCGATGACCCACTGGATATAGTTCAAGATCAGTGAGCGGAGAAAACGGGGTATCCATGGTCTGTCTAAATGGCGGCCCATCACCAGATTAGGGTGGGCGAAACCAGACACCCCGATCACCAGATCGATATCGTCTCGGTGGGAGGCGGCCAGGATCGCCGCCGCCGCACCAATCGAGTGGCCGAGCACGACAATCTGGTGGTCTGGGTTCAGCTGCCGAATCCAATCAAGCGCCGTGCCGAGATCCTCAGCGAAGCGGGGAAGGGAAGAGAAGCTGTCACTATCGCTTTTGCCATGATTGCGTGCATCGTAGAGTAGAACATCCATACCAGCCTGATGGAAAGGCTGGGCCAGGGGCAGCATCATCTCCGCATTGGCGCCCCAGCCATGGACCACGACCAGAGTACAACAACTCTCTTCAGCGGGGATCAACCAGGAGAAGAGTCGCTTTCCTGTCACGCCGGTTAGAAAGTGCTGAGAAAACGCCAGACCATGTTGCTGAGGTGTGGACGTCTCGACTATCCGGGGTGCACGGTAGACCCAATGCAGCACTATCGGAAACAGCATGATTAATCCAAGGAGACCGAGGATGATGGTGAGGGAAAGTTGCATAGTGATAGGGTTGCTAGGTTGGAGATGCTTCAGGATTTATAACAGGGAATGCGATGATAGGGCAAGGGTGGTTGTCAGCCTCGTTCCCACGGGGACCATGGGAACCAAAAAAGGACTCTGCACCCCCTTAGTAGCCCTGATATATGCTAAAAATAAATGCGCCCCCTTTTTCGCCGTTTTTCGTGGATATAAAACGCAAGGTTGTAGGAGCTATTCAGGCTCGGGCATATGTCAGTCTGGATTCAAGGACCTTACCATCTCATCCAGGCCGTTTTTCATCGCCCAGTCCAGGGCTGTCATTCCGTTAAAGTCACGAATGGCCTTATCTGCTCCATAACCTATCAGACGTTTTACCGTATCCTGATGCCCTCTTTTTGCTGACCATATCAGGGCAGTCCAGCCCTGTGTCCGCTCAACATGATTGATGTCTGCACCATTGAGCAGGAGTAACTCTACAATTGAGGCGTGGTTGTTTGACGCCGCCAGCATAAGTGCGGTGTAACCACCATTGTCTGTAAGATCAACCTTTGCCTTGGAAGCGAGTAGTTGTTTTGCTACTTGTTTATGCCCGTTCAAAGCCGCCTTCATCAGCGGTGTCCATTGGCAGCTGTCACGTGCATCGGGCGGTTGTTGGGTCAGAAGCTGTTTCAGGGTTGTCAGATCACCGTTTTCGGCAGCAGATATCAGCGGGGTGCTTGATTTGTCTTCAGGTTCATTGTTGTTTTGGTTGCAGCCGAGAATCGCTGCTGTAAGCATGATGATATAAAAAATGCGTGGCATGTCTTTGCCTTATTTATCTTTACCTTTTCCCGGAGGCGCAAAGTTGGCGGGGAATGGTGTGACGTTGGCATTCGCATCCAATTCGATTATCTTGCTCTGGCCCTGTTTTTGTACTTCGTCGATGCGGATCACGGAGTGCATGGGTACCATGGTTCGGCTAACCCCGCCGAACTCGGCCTTTAGTTTCTCCTCACCCGGGTCGATAACGACCGTGCTGGTTTCACCAAAGATTATTCCTTCAATCTCCACGAAGCCGTAGAGATCGCCTTGGCGTACGGTCTCGGCATATATCTCGTAGACCTTGCCATGATTTATGAATGAGATTCTGAATATTTGCATGTTATTCCGTAGGTGTTGTAGAAGCTGGAAGTATACTCCGATAGTCCATGATAGTAAGAGAAATGGTCAATTTGGATGGGTGGGATATCCGCCCTGCGAATGACATCGTAAGGATGTTATGATTTACCGCAGGTTGTTGTGGCGTGCTCAGCAGGCCATTTGATGAGATGTTTATTAGTGAGTGGATGGTTATGCTGAAACAGACAGAAAAATTTGAGCTTGGTCAGTCTCTGCCTTGGTCAGAGGTTGTTGAGATTCTCCCTTTTAACGCCGACGGGCTGCTGCCTGCCATTGCCCAGCAGTATGATTCTGGTGAGGTTCTGATGATGGCCTGGATGAACCGCGAGTCGTTGGATGAGACCATCGATACCGGCCGCGTCTGCTATTTCTCTCGTTCTCGCCAGAAGCTGTGGCGCAAGGGTGAGTCTTCCGGTCAGGTGCAGATGCTGAAGGATATGCGGTTTGATTGTGACGGAGACACTATACTCCTTATGGTGGATCAGACCGGCCCCGCCTGTCACTCAGGGCGGCGCAGCTGTTTTTACAATGCAGTACGCGGTGATCGTCTGGAAGTGATCAGCGAACCGCTTATCTCACCAGAGGATCTGTACGGAAAATAACCAGATGCTGAACATTCGCCCCATTCTTGCCTTCGACGACAACTACATCTGGCTGTTGCAAGATGACGCCAGCCCACAGGCTGTGGTGGTTGATCCGGGTGATGAAGATCCAGTGCTGGAAGTATTGAGGCGTGAGGGGCTGGAGCTGGCCGCTATCCTGCTTACCCACAAACATGGGGATCACACCGGTGGGGTTGATGATCTGCTTCAGGTGTGGCCGGATGCGCTGGTGTATGGCCCGGCAACAGAGTCGATTGCATCTGTCACCAGACCGGTTAAGGGCGGAGACAGGATTGAACTCTCATCGCTTCAGGTTGAGTTTGAGGTAATGGATGTGCCGGGCCATACCGAGGGACATGTGGCGTATTATGGCGCGGGGGTGTTGTTCTGCGGCGACACCATGTTTGCCGGTGGATGCGGTAGGGTGTTCAGTGGTACCCACTCGCAGTTGCATGACTCCCTGCAAAGTATTGCGGCCCTGCCAGCAGATACCATGATTTACTGCGCACACGAATATACCCTGGCTAATCTTGGCTTTGCCAAATGGGTTGAGCCGGAGAGTGAGTTGGTACAGGCACGCTTTCAGGCTGCCAGTGACCAACGTAGCCGAGGCGATCCTACCGTTCCATCCTTGCTTCAGCTAGAGTTAGATACAAACCCCTTTCTGCGGTCTGACAATTCGACAGTTATTGCCGCAGCAGAGAGATATGCGGGACGTAAACTAACGGCCGGGACAGAGGTGTTCACGGCGATTAGAAACTGGAAAGACCGGGAGTACGATTGATGGCTGAAACAATACTAATCAAGAATGCCAGGATGGTGAACGAGGGGCTGATTCTGGATGGAGATCTTCTAATAAGAAACGGCCGAATCGAACAGGTGGACGCCGAGATCACATGCCCTGAAAACTGTCGGGTAATGGATGCCGATGGTCGCATCCTGATACCTGGCATGATTGATGATCAAGTCCACTTTCGCGAACCCGGCTCCACCAATAAGGGTGATATCTATTCAGAGTCACGGGCTGCGGTGGCTGGTGGTATCACCAGTTTTATGGATATGCCCAATACCAATCCCAATACGGTCACCCTAGAAGCGCTGGAGTCGAAATATACCATTGCAGCTGAAAAGTCTGCGGCAAACTACGCCTTCTATCTGGGCGCAACCAACGACAACATAGATGTAATTCGCTCCCTGGATCCCAAACAGGCCTGCGGTATCAAGGTGTTCATGGGGGCCTCCACCGGCAATATGCTGGTGGATCGGAAAGAGAGCTTGGAAAAGATCTTTCGCGATGCCCCGGTGCTGGTGGCCACCCATTGTGAGGACTCACCAACCATTGCGCGGAATGAAGAAGAGCAGCGAGCAAAATATGGGGATGACATCCCCATCTCCATGCATCCCCAGATAAGGAGCGAGGAGGCCTGTTATCTATCCTCTTCCTTCGCGGTGGATCTGGCCAAGCGGCATGATACCCGCCTGCATGTACTGCATCTGACTACGGCCCGTGAGATGGAGTTATTCGAGGCCAAACCTTTGGATGATAAGAGGATCACCGCCGAGGTGTGTGTGCATCATCTGTTCTTCTCAGACAGGGATTACGATCTCAAAGGGGCGTTCATCAAATGTAATCCGGCCATCAAGAAGCCCAGTGATCGTGACGCCTTGCGTCAGGCCCTGAAAGAGGGACGCATCGATGTAGTTGCTACAGATCATGCGCCGCACCTGTTGGATGATAAGCTGGGTAACTATTTTCAGGCGCCTTCCGGATTGCCCCTGGTGCAACATGCCTTGCCCATGTTGTTGGAGCTGTGTCGGGACGAGTATCTGTCACTGGAGATGCTGGTCGAGAAGACCAGTCACGCCCCGGCCCGTCTGTTTGATATTGAAGAACGCGGTTATCTGCGTGAGGGCTACTGGGCGGATCTGGCGCTGGTTGATTATGATCACGCCTTTCGGGTGGAGCGGGACGATGTGCTCTACAAGTGCGGCTGGTCGCCACTTGAAGGCATGCGTCTGCGTTCATCCATTGCCGCTACCTTCGTGAACGGACAGCTAGCCTATCATCATGGCAAGGTGGTGGATCGGGTGCAGGGTGCGCGCTTGAGTTTTAATCGGTGAGACTAAAAAAGGCTTGGTCGTTAATCTCTGAGGGTTCAATTCCCCGCAGCTTGCTGCGAGTGTTGTCATTCCCGCGTATGCCGGAGTAGTGGTACAGGGTCGCTTTTGCACATCCATGTGCTCGCGACATTTGTGCTTCCTTGCACAGCAGATGTACCGTTTACGGACCTAAGGACGGAATCCAGTTATCACCAAGCCAATAGTGTTTTCTCAGTTTCTTTTGGATTCGGGATCCACGCTTCGCTTCGTCCGGAATGACGTTTTCTTGTATTTAGTGCCACTGTTTTATGGCCCCTTCCATGGGGCTTCAAAACCGCTTAGAACGCAGCTCCGCTCTGTTTTCCCATCTTTTTCAATATGGTTGCCAGGGGGCAGAAACCGGTAAAAGAGGCCTGAAACAGGTTGGCACCAACAAATGCGGTCAGCCACCACCAGTTCGGGTTGTGTAATTGGGTCAACGCCAGACTTAGCAAAATCACCGCGCCGGCGAAGGCCATTACAATTCGGTCTATACTCATTATCAAATCCTCACTTTAAATTTAGTAACTGTCGGTCGACCTTTAATACCGGGGCCTTGGGGTAAAGTCAACTTTGTGCGGACCAATTACGGATATGTCCAAATTAACCGATTTGATCAAGACGCTTCAGAAGCCTGGGGTCTGGCCCCGCCCAGCCACGGATGTAGAGGTTGTTGAGACCCATATCTCCTATGTACTGCTTGCCGACGATTTTGCCTACAAGATCAAGAAGCCGGTAGACCTCGGCTTTCTCGATTTTTCCACCTTGGAACTGCGCCAATACTATTGCGAGCGAGAGCTGTATCTGAATCGGCGTCTGGCGCCTGATCTCTATCTGGATGTTGTTGTGATCACCGGCGACACCGAGAATCCCGAGATAGATGGGAACGGTCCTGTCTTGGAATATGCGGTTAGAATGCGGCGCTTTCCCAGCGATGGTCTGCTGTCACAACACATAGATCGGCTGAAGCCAGAGCTGGTGGATAGTCTGGCGATCAAGGTCGCAGCCTTTCATGCAGAGATTGATAGTACCGATGCGGATAATCCCTGCGGCGCACCCGACTTGGTGTATGTACCGATGCAGGAGAATTTTGACCTGATCAGGGTGCTGAAACACGAACCAGAGGTCGTGGCGCAGCTTGACCATTTAGAGCGGTGGGCGCAGCAGGCACACTTAGCGTTGGACGGGACGCTTGCAGCGCGTAAGGTGGATGGCTTTGTGCGGGAGTGCCATGGTGATATGCATCTGGGAAACATCACCCTGATCGATGGTGAGGCGGTAATATTTGACGGCATCGAGTTCAGTCGGGATCTACGCTGGATTGACACCATCAGCGAGATCTCATTTCTGGTGATGGATCTGGAAAAGCAGGGCAGGCCGGAGTTGGCACAACGCTTTCTCAATACTTACCTGGAGCAGAACGGGGATTATGACGGGCTTGAGTTGCTGGCTTTCTACAAGACATACCGCGCCTTGGTGCGGGCCAAGGTAGCGGCAATTCGTCTGAGCCAGGATGACCTGGAGATGCAAGAAAGGGCGAGTCTGGAACAGGATCTTCATGACTATATTGATCTGGCCGAGAGCTACACTCAGGTTGGACAGCCTGCAATTGTGATCACCCATGGCGCTTCCGGTTCCGGCAAGAGTTTTACCGGCAGACTCTTGGCCATGTGGTTGCCAGCGGTGCAGATCCGTTCAGATGTGGAGCGTAAACGTCTTGCGGGATTAGAACCGCAGGCCGATAGCGGCTCGGAGCCTTGGGCGGGTGTATATAGCGAAGAGTCCACCTGGAAGACCTACCAAAGACTGTTGGATTTGGCGGAAGATCTGGTGGCCTACGGTTTCATTACCATTGTGGATGCCACTTTCCTCAAGCAGGAACAGCGTCAGCTATTCGCTGATATGGCGGAGCGGATGCTGGTGCCGTTTGTAATCCTGGACATGCAGATAAGCGAGTCCTTGTTGCATCAGAGGGTAAAGGGCCGCGCTGAACGTGGTCACGGGGTATCCGAAGCGGACGAAGAGATACTTGATCTCCAACTGGAGACAGCAGAGCCACTGGCCGGGGAAGAGCTGGCGTCAGTGGTGGTGGTTACCGAGGATCACCCTCTCTCTCTATCCGAGTTGCGAAAGAGATTCTCTCCATAGTTTACTTACTGAAATAGACGCGAATAATCATTGAAACAGCCGGGCATAAGGCCTAGCTTTGTTATGTTGAAATAGCCCTTGGCTCAAGCATGAAGGAGAGTGGCAATGAAAGATCTTGTAATAACTATAGCTTTTTGTCTGCTGGCATCGGTAACACTGGCTGCCGCTGCTCAGGACCCTGATGTGGACCAGAAGCCATCTGGCATGGGGCAAGGCATGGGACGCAACATGCCGGTGTTCACTGACTTTGATCTGGATAAGAACGGCTACCTGGATGAAGACGAATTTATTGAGGCGCGTGGCGCGCGAGTAGGCGAGCGTGCTAAACAGGGAAGAATGATGCGCGGTCTGAGTAACATGATGCAGTTTTCAGATTTTGATTTGGATGTTGATGGCAAGGTAACACCGGAAGAATTTGCCCAGGGACAGGCAGCGCATCGGCAGAATATGTTACAGTGATTTGTTGGCACTGATTCTGCCTAAATGCTTGAGTTGATGGAAACCTGGGGTACGTCTCCAGGTTTTTCATCGCTTTCATGATGTTGCCGAAGCAACCTTTTGTCTTGGATCAATCGGTCGAGAAATATTGTACTAATTTGGAATGAGAACGGTTTCACACTCTGTGCGATACCCACATCACACTGGTTGACCTTGAGTCGATATTATTCACTAATGGGTCCGAGCATGGAATGAGTTGGCAAGAAGAATGGGGGGAGTATTAATGGGTCAGCCGATATTAAGACGTCTGTTTAGCAGGAAAAAACGATTGTTCGAATATGGTGAAGAACGGCGTGAACACAGACGTATCACCCCACCCACTGGTGCCAGTGTACTCATTGTGGACGACTCTTCCACTGTACGATTTGTGATGTCAAAGATGCTGCATGACTCTGGCTATAGTGTGCTGGAGGCCAATAATGGTGAGGCTGGGATGGATATGGCATCGAAACACCTGCCTAACATTATATTTATGGATGTGGTCATGCCTGGCATCAATGGTTTTGAGGCCACTCGCAAACTGCGGAAGAAGGCAGATACGAAGGATGTTCCCATCGTCATCATCAGTGGCAACAGACAGGCCGTCGAACAGTTTTGGGCTACCAAGATTGGGGCCAATGATTATATGGAGAAGCCTTTTGATAGGCGCGAGTTGTTCTATCGACTCGAGAAAACCCTGTATCGAGATAGAGCGGTTGCCTGATCTTAGCTGATTATTCTGGCGGACCCTTCAGCCTTCCATCCCCTGTGCTTATCCGGTACAGTTTTCGGTATTCCCCTGCTTGTCTGACTACACTTCACTATGCCAGTCCATCGATCTGTGGCTGCATCTACTGTTCGTGGCCCTGTGACGGTATTGGTGGTGATGGAAGCACATAAGCTAGTACGCAAATATATCTTGCGGTAGCGGTATGTTTGGCGCCGTTTTATATGACTGTAGAAACAATAAGGCCACCCCGGATGGGATGGCCTTTGGACGATAGTACAGTAGGATTACGCGAAGCTATCGGTAAACATATTGCTGGCCCACACAAACATCTCCTTGAAGTTATCATTGCTCCACTCTTCCGCCTCACCTACGTGGACTAGTTGCATCTGGTCAAAATCCTTGTCGTAGGCGTAGTTTGCCGTTAACCAAGATGCCTGGTTGCGTGTGATGGGGCTGTAGCAGGCCGAGTTGGTAGTCAGGTTCGCCAGACGCTCATCGCTATCCGTAGGTAACCCGGAGAGTATCCGCAGTATTGCATCTGCGCATACCTTGGCCTCGGCATTTGCCATGTGGCCGGATTTTGGCGCATTGCTACCCTGAGAGTCGCCAATAATATGAATGCCTCCGAACTCTGACAGGGTGGATTCATATGTGGTTGGATCAACCGGTGCCCAGCGATCGCCGTCAGTTAAGCCGGAATCTAGCACAAACTTGGTGGCTTGGTTATCAGGGATAATATTTAACACATCACCGTGAAATTGTCCGGCGCTGGTATATACAGTGCCTCCGTTCGAATCAACACTCTGTACCTCGGCATCAGTTACGTATTGAATTATGTTGCCGTATAGATCGTTAAAGGCGCGGGTGAAGGTGTTTGCCTCTGCCTGAATGCCAGGGTTGGCATCAAGCACCACTACACGTGGAGTATTCCCTGAGGTGTATCCACTCCTTACCAGTTGATCTGCTACCAGACATGCACGCTCGTAAGGTCCGGGAGGGCAGCGATAAGGTGCCTTCGGAATACTCATGACGAAGGTTGAATCCGTTTGCATAGATGCAACCTGTGAGGCCAACATTTTGGTCTGCTCTCCGGCTATCCATGCATGAGGATTGACTTGGGAATCCAGGCCATAAATGCTCTTGAACCCGATGCCGGTAGCAATCACCAGCCTGTCATAGCTTTGCCAGCCAGCGCCTTTGAGGCGGACCCTATTGCCTGCACCGTCTATCTCCTCGGCGCTATCTTGAACCACGTCTACCCCATAGTTCGCTTGCAGATGGCTATAGGGAATTTCCAGGTCACTAAAGGCAAAGGTGTTGTTCAATACCATATTGCTGAGTATGCATGAGGTGTGGAACGGATTGGGATCAACCAGCGTCACATCCACGGTGTTGTTACTCCAGAGGCGGAGGTACTTGGCCACGGTAGCCCCGGCGAAGCCGCCACCGATGACAACTATACGCGGAGGAGTGGCAGCGTGGATTGCACCAGGAATGTTTGCTAGGGCCAGGCCGACACCTGCGGTCTTTAAAAAGTGTCTACGATTAAATTTCATGGGTCTAAGCTCCAGGTTATTTCTAACTGAAAAAGGTAATCTGATAGATATTTCTATCTGGCAAGTCAGGCGTTAATCGGAATCTCTTGATCTTCTGCGCTCTGATTTGTCCCTTTTCTTGGATTTTTCTCTGTGTTTGGATTTTTCTCTGTCTCTGTCTCTGTCTCTGTCTCTGTCTCTGGATTTTTTTCTATGCTTGGATTTTTTGTCTTTATGTGAGTCGTCCGAATTTCCCGAATCAGATCCACCTGAACCTCCGGAATCAGTTCCACCAGAATCCCCGGTATTAGATCCGCCGTTCTCAGATGCTGTGGCGTAGTAAGCGGCAATACGCCGGATCTGATCGCTGGTGTATCCCATGGCTTGGTGTTCCATGATGTCATCAGGATTACTTTTATTGCGCATCTCATTTAGTTCATCAGATATATCATCCTCTCCTGCGAGTGAATCTATATCTCCGACTGAACGGCCATTGGTCCCATGGCATTGTGAGCACTGAGAGGCGAGCAGACGATTGATGGTCATGTCATCTGCCGCAGTTGCGGCTTGAAAGGTCAATACACCGCAGACCAATACAAACGTGGTTATTCGAGGGGTGAGGCAAGACATAATGCTCTCCTTTGTTGTTAGGCGGTTGTCATTGATTGGATTACAGGTGACTACATTTTTATTGCACCTGTAATCCTTATTGACTATGCGTCCAACAACAAGCCGAATTGTTTTGGGGTGAGATCCCAGTCCAAACGTTGGAAAATATATCTATAAAAGTGTGATATATATCAAAATACAATGATTAAGTGCTTGCAATAGAGTGTTATTAGGTATGGCTTTGAGGCGCAGGTGGTTATTAGGTAGGCATCTATATTGTTGTTGATACAAAAAAAGTATTGATTTAAATTGGCCGAACAACAGTAGTGATTATGGCCAAACGAGGCCAGTTGTTGACAGGATGTGCCAATTGCAGTGGCGTAGAACAAATAATAAAAATGGAAATCCTTGTGATCGGGCGACACAATATTTTACCTGCGGCGCTTATTGTACTCAGCATAATAAATCTGGGTTGTACAACTAACGTCAAAAAGGTTGTTCACAAAACCAGTACAGATGCTCAAGCTGACCAAGTGTTGCTGATTGAGCCTAAAGAATCTTGCCGTGTTTCATTATCTACACTTGGTTATGACGGAACTGCGTTGGCATTTTCTATGAATCAAGCTCATATGAATGCCGCGATGACTAACCCGCAATATGATCCAGCCTCAGGACTGGCAGTGGTTCTCATAGGGGGGGCAATAGTTAAGGGTATTGCACAGTCAAGAGCACAAAATAAAGCTAATGAGCCTGTGGCAAATTGGCTTGGACTGCTGAATGATACAGATTGGGAGGTTGCTTTTAATGGAGTGAAGAAGGCGTATCGGATACCTGTATTTATCAATACATTGGACGTAAAAAAACAAAAAGGCAATACACTGAGATTGACACACTCGCTTGCTGTCAGTGCAAATTACGGATCATTGCAGTTGATAGTACTTGCTGAATTGGTATCACATAGAAATGAGATAATATATCGGAATTATTTCCATATTCAGTCAAGATGGTTGCTTGAAGATAGTGAGCAGTTTTCAGAGTTAAATACAAAAGATCGAAAATTTGCCGATAAAAGGATTAGTAGTATGTTGGCAAAAGTCCCATCTCTGGTCTTTTCTGATATGTCAAAGAAATCTGGAAAGTTAAAAAACACTGAGGTTCGTTTTACAAATCATATGGGGAAGTATTTTGAGATGGGGAAAGTGCTCGCAGCAAACGAAGGTTATATTACCTTTCGAACGCTTCGAGGGGAGATTAAGCATTATCCCTACATAACGATCAAATAATACTTTATCGCAGAAAATAAAAAACTAAGGTAGGTAAAAATGAAAAATATAACAAGGATTCTCGTCATTCTAGTGGTTGTTTTGATGGCGGGATGTGTTTCTATTCCACCCGCCATTGATCTAGCGATACATGAAGAATCCAACGATATTAAAGTAGGTGTGCTATTAGCTGAGCCAAAACAAGCAGAGCCTCATTTTACCGGTAGTATTGGACTGTTTGATTTGGCCGTAATATATGCGATGAATAAATCACTAAGTGCGCATTTGAAAACGTTAGAATTCAAAACCTTTTCAGACATAAGAGCAGGCTTTGTAAATGTCTTGGAAGAAAAAGGTTTCATCGTTGATATTATTGAAAAGCCTTTGCCTAAAGTTGTAGCGGACAAACTTAAGCTCCATAAAAATGGTAAAAGTTCAAATGACTATTCAAGTTACGCAGATAAGTACGATTATATTTTATTGATTAGAATTGGAAGTATAGGTACAACACGTGATTATTACGGACCAATTCCAACTTCAGAGCCAATAGCAACCGCTACATTGATAGGTGAGCTTGTTGATATAGATACGGGCAGGGTCTATTGGTATCAAAATATTCTGGCAACCAAACTTATTCCTGAGCCGTGGGATGAAAAAGAACAGGGCTACCCTAATCTTACCAATGCTGTATATGTCGCTTTAAATGATTCGGCTGAAAAATTAAAGGCATCATTGGTATCGAACGCCTCAAATAAGAAAGAACAAGATCTCGACTCAAAGGCGGAAATTAAGACTAGTGGTAATCTGAGGAAATCGATAGATTCTTCTTTCAATGAGAAAGCAACACGAGATACAGAGGAACAAGCCAAGACGTCTTCAGTGCTCTAATTTGAAAGTTTTTGGAGTCGGTAAGAGTTACACCAGAATTGGGTTATCCTGAATGCGTTAGGTGTGTTCTTTAGATCATTTAATTGGCGCGCCTGACAGGATTCGAACCTGTGACCCCCGCCTTCGGAGGGCGGTACTCTATCCAGCTGAGCTACAGGCGCTTGATTTTGTTAATACTACATCCCTTGTCTTTATATATCCATCCGGTTGCCTGGCCGGTGACAGGGTGGCGCATATTAACCCCTGGTCCTGATTACGTCTAGGTGTAGTACCTATATATGAATAACCTGGGTTTAGCATCATAACTGCCTCTGCTGTGTAGAGGTTGGGCAGATCTGAGTCGATATTTTATCTTTCTGCCGCTATACTGCGGCGGTTTATTGAATTTGATGGAGGTAGCAGCTGTGGGTCATAGAATGGTTTCCTGTTTCAAGAGTGTTGTGGCCGTGCTGGCGACTTCGATGGTTATCGCTGGTCCGGTATTTGCGGATTCTCGCTCTGAGGTTTTAGAGCGGATTAAACCAGTGGGGACGGTCGCCATTGAAGGTCAGGCTGCGCCTGCTTCAACTACGGCACCGGCTGATGCTTCAACAGCGGCGCCTGCCGAGGCGACCACACCAGCAGCTGAGGCCGAGAAACCGGCTGCTTCTGCACCGGTTGCAAAGGCCGCTCCCGCTGCTGATGGCGCCGCACTATATGTCGCCAAGGGCTGCACGGCCTGCCATGGTGCTGATGGAAGAAAGACATTGCTGCCGACCTATCCAAAGGTCGCTGGTCTTCCGGTCCAATATGCATACAACCAGATGCTGGATATAAAAAGCGGTGCCCGTAACAATGGTCAGTCTATCGTCATGAAAGGCATCGTCGCCGGGGTGGATGACAAGGATCTGAAGACCATCGCGGAGTGGTTGGGTAATCAGTAGACCTAGCTGGTACCGAGACTATATCTAAAAGCCCCTTCTTCTGGTTGGGGCTTTTTTTTGCGCTGCAATTTTCGCCTAATCGGTCCCCAGCAATGTCCGCATGCTGGCTAGGTGTGATGTCCCTCGTTCCTGTTTTTCTTCTTCTGATAGCTGGTGTTTTCCACCCTCCATCTTCAGGTCATCCTGGGGCAACTCTTCAACGAAGCGGCTTTGACTACAGTTGATGACCTCACCAAACCGCTTGCGTTTGCTGGACATGGTCATTATCAGACTGCGCTGGGCACGGGTGATGCCGACGTAGGCCAGGCGGCGTTCCTCTTCGATGTTGTCCTCTTCAATGCTGCTGCGATGCGGCAATAGCTCCTCTTCCATGCCCACTAGAAATACGTGGGGAAACTCCAGCCCCTTGGCCGCATGCAGGGTCATCATATGTACCCGGTCTCCGCCCTCATCTTCATCCTGACGCTCCAGGATGTCTTGCAGTGCCAGATGGTTGATGATTTCGGACAGGTTCTCCCCCCCGAATTCGCTTCGGTGCAGGTTTTCTATCCATTTAACCAGTTCATTCACGTTGTCCATGCGATACTCCGCCACGCTGTCACTAGAACTCTTTTCATAGATCCAATCCTCATACTCTATATCCTTGAGTAGTTGGCGTACCGTCTCTACGGGATGGTCATGTTCCGCCCGTCGTTGAAACTCTCCGATCCAACGGGCGAACTCCTGCACCCGTTCCAGCGGCCGTCCAGTCACGGTATGTTGCAGTCCCATCTCATCGCAGGCGCTAAGCAGGCCTATATCGCGTCCGGTTGCATAGTTGCCAAGCCTCTCCAACGTGGTGGGGCCGATCTCACGTCTGGGGGTGTTGATGATGCGCAGGAAGGCCGAGTCGTCGTTGGGGTTGGCCAGCAGACGCAGGTAGGCCATGACGTCCTTGATCTCGGTTCGGCTGAAGAATGAGGTGCCACCACTGAGAAAGTAGGGGATCTGGTGGCGACGCAGGGTGGTCTCAAAGGTCCTGGCCTGGTGGTTGCCGCGGTAGAGTATGGCGTACTGCCCGAAGTTTACCTCGCCCTTGAGTTTGCGCCGCAGGATCTCGGACACCACGGTTTCCGCCTCCAGGATGTCATTCTTGCACTCGATGAATCTCAGCGGGTCTCCGGGGCCAAGCTCGCTCCACAGCTTCTTCTCGAACACATGGGGATTGTTGGATATAAGCTGGTTGGCGGCACGCAGGATACGGCCGCTGGAACGGTAGTTCTGTTCCAGCTTGATCGCCTTGAGACGCGGGAAGTCCTCATTTAGCTTGACCAGGTTTTCCGGCTTGGCACCTCGCCAGGCGTAGATGGATTGGTCGTCATCACCCACCACGGTCAGGGCCTGGCGTACCCCCACCAGCTGTTTAACCAGATGGTACTGGCTGGTATTTGTATCCTGGTATTCGTCCACCAGCATATAGCGAATGCGGTTCTGCCAGCGGTCCAACACCTCAGGGTGATCTTGAAACAGCAGGGCGGGGAGTAGGATCAGATCATCAAAGTCCACCGCGTTATAGGCGCGCAGACTGCGCTGATATGCGGCGTAGAGCAGGGCGGCCCTGGTGTCCAGATTGTCTTCCGCTTGGGACAGGGCCTGTTCCGGGTTGAGCATGTCGTTCTTCCATTCGGAGATACGCCAGCGCAGGCCGGACAGTAGGCTGTCATCTATCTTATCCTTGCGCAGCAGCTCCTTCAGCAGGCCCTCCGTGTCCTGGTCATCGAAGATGGTAAAGCCTGATTTATAGCCCAGGGATTTTATCTCCCGCCGAATGATATTAAGTCCCAGGGTGTGGAAGGTGGATATATTGATCCCTTCGCTTGCCTTGCCCTTGAGCAATCGGCCTACCCGGGTGCGCATCTCCCGCGCAGCCTTGTTGGTGAAGGTGACGGCGGTAATATGCTGTGGCTCCAGCTCACACCCCTTTATCAGATGGACGATCTTTTCGGTGATTACACGAGTCTTGCCAGACCCGGCCCCCGCCAGCACCAGGAGGGGGCCATCAAGATAGTGGACGGCCTCGTGTTGTCGTGGATTGAGTGCAGGCATGTGGAGCGTTATCAGTTATTGGCAGAGAGGCGGTGTATTATGCGGATACTCAGGAAACTATCAACACACAACGCTGCTGGTAAATGGCATGTAGCGTGACCTTTTGCCATAATCGGAAGT
>SWBX01002067.1_pt1 | contig 16781 bp, 7 predicted proteins | sample 4693051 | NCBI WGS metagenome assembly SWBX01 (sample SAMN10267272, study PRJNA491770) | bioreactor metagenome | isolation source: DHS bioreactor inoculated with marine | place: Japan: Omine Ridge, Nankai Trough | reverse complement strand
TTAGAAGAGGGAGAGCGAGTAATCGCTCTTTCTTATTCGGCTAAGATAAAAATGCGAAAGTTAATTGGCAATTTACAACTGAGGATGCAAGGATTAAGTTATCTCGACTTTATCCGACACTTGAGGATTGACTTGACACTAATTATGGGACAGTTTCTATGATGTTTTTTTCGAGTTCTTTGATGTAATCAGCAGAATTCAGTCTTCACACACCACCACATAAACTGTTTTGTTAAGATATTCTTTTGGACAATCAATCTTTGCTCCTGTGCCAAATTTGGTGACAGTTTTCTGAAAAAAACCTATTACTCCATCTGTTAGGAGAAGTTTACCGGTATTTATTTCAATACGTTTCATTACTATTATAATATATATATAAAGCTTTCGGTCGGAATAGATAAAACAGTATGTGGTGATGAAAAAATATCAAGATTTAAGGAAAATGAATACCAATTAAGTTGGGCAGCTAAACAAATACCATTTTTTTACATTCTAACTGTGGTTGTATGTCCTGAAGGATTTTTATGATGGTCTCATTTATCGATACCGACTAAATTTGCAATTCCAATGTGTTGTTTTCAAGTTCTGCAACAATTGAAAGATTATGTATCAAGATAATCAACTGATCAGTATTCCTGAGAATGATCTGCAGTTTTTCCTTTTGTTCATCATTAATGTCCCCTATCTCCTTATCGTTGATCAGTTCAGTGTATCCTCTTATCGAAGTTAGGGGAGTCAGTAATTCATGGGTGATATTTGAGATGAATTCTGTTTTTGCTCAATGGGCTTCTTTCAAATCTTCATACGACTGTTCTATTTGCTCATGATATTCAGCAAGCTTCTGTTCAAGTCTGTTTTTTTCAGTGACATCCCTGATAATACCATAAACTTCAGTGATCTTGTCATCGTAATTGACAGGCCTGACCTTTATCTCACCAAGTCTTGATTTTCCGTCTTTCCTGACCACTTCCAGGATTGCAGGCTTTTCAATAGTTTTTCCGGAAACAAGATCCTTTATGATCTCATTCACCATCTCAACACTAGCTGGAGAAAGCCATTCTGATAAGTGTGAGTCGATGATCTCTTCACCAGAGCAGCCAAACATTTCAAGACCCGCTTTATTAATTTTAATAAAGTAGCCATCCACATCATGAATGTATATCCCGTCACTTGCATTTTCGAACAAATCCCTGTATTTGACCTCGGCAATTTTCAGTTTTTCATACGACATCCTGAGTTTTTCATTGTAATACCTTAGTTTCAGTTCCATGTCCTTTTTTTCAGTGATATCGTTTATCATGCTATGGAAGCCGGTTATTCTATCGTATTCTTTTATCACACGGATTTTTACTTGTATCCACCGGTGTTCCCCGTTCGGGCGAATGATCTCCCTGATAACCTGTTGTTCAGTTATTTCCCCTGATTGTAATCTTTTCAGGGTGCTAAGGGCAATATCAACGCTGTCCTTTGAAAACCATTCAAAGAATTTAGTACCGATTATCTGATCTGATGTGCATCTAAAAATTTGAAGTCCGGTTTTATTAATTGAAAGAAAACGACCATTTATGTCGGTTACAGTGATACCTTCCTGTGCGTTGTCGAAAAGTTCCCGGTATTTTGCTTCCGAGTCAAATAAGCCTTTATAGGCCTCTTTAATTTTCTCTTCAAGTTGTTCTTTATACTGTTTAAGCTCATGAATATTATCTTTTAATCTGGTACATATCCTGGCATTCTGGACCACTGATGCCGCCTGGGAAGCAGCAATGGTCAAGAAATCGATCTCTTCATCCCTAAAGTGGTGGGGGTCGGCCATGTAAACATTCAACAATCCAGTAACCTTCATTCCCCGTTTCATTGGCACGAAAATCTGGGCCGAAAAGCCCAGTTCTTTTGTCAGGTCAAACCACGGCCTATTTTTAGGCTCATTAAAAACATTGGGAACAGAGTAATATTTCCCTGTCTTCAGGACAGTACCGGAGGGACTTGATGTTAGTTGTACACCTGCTTTTTCTGCTGCTTTATACACTTTTTCGATATAATCCGGTCCCAACCTGTATGAAGCTACCATCTTCAGTTCACCATCCACCTCATCTACCAGCATGATGGTCCCCGAATGGGCATTCATTGTTTTACATGTGAAATCCAGGATTCTTTCAAGTATCCTGTCAAATTCAAGAGTAATATCTATCGAAGATATTTCGTTTAATACTCTTAGTTTGGATTTTTCATCATTGACCATATTTTATTAAAGCTCCGGATTCCGGGGACATGCAATTGAATCAGCACCTATTGTGAAATACAAGCATGTGCCGCAGTAGTTACATTCTGATATTTGCTGCTTGTTAATAGACTTGTTGACAAAGCCCGGGTCAGCCAACTGCGGTCTTCCAATAGCCACAAGATCAGCCTTATTTTCTACGATAATCCTGTTGGCATATTCAAGTGTCCTGATATTTCCTACACAGATAACTGGTACATCCACCACACTGCGTATCCTTTCTGCAATGTTCACATGTACTCCTTCGCCCATATCCTCTGATGGGGCCATATGGTTCATGCTTGCATATGTCCCGGCAGCCACACTGATCACATCGGCACCTGCTTGAACAAGTTTGGGAGCAATTTCCCTTGTCTCATTTAATGTAAGCCCACCCTCAACAAATTCATCAGCACTGATACGGCAGGAAACGGGTGTGCTGCCCACAGTTCTCTTAATTTTTTCTATTATTTCAGTAAAAAATAACGTCTTGTCTTTGCCGTATTTATCAGTGCGCTTATTTGAATAGGGTGAAAGGAATCCACCTATCAGGTAACCGAATGCACCGTGGAGTTCTATTAATTCGGCTCCTGCTTTTTTGGCCCTTATAGCAGCATTTACAAAGTCATCCTGGATTCTTTTTATTCCGGCTTCGTCCAGTTCTTCGGGTGTTTCATTCATGACCGGACAGGGGATTGGGGACGGTGCTACAATAGGATGCCCTGTCATCACAGACAGGGTCTGCCTTCCCGCATGGAACAACTGGGCAGCCGGTACTGCACCGTTTTGCTTGATGATGGAAAAAAGTTCACTGAGTGGTTCGATATGTTCATCTTTGTTTATCCGCAGGCAATTCTTGTTGGAAACTCCGTCATCCGATACTGCCATACAGCCCGTGATGATGAGGCCACTGCCTCCATTTGAAATTTTTTCATACATCCTTGTTAGTCTTTCGGTAACAAATCCATCCAGTGTTGCAAAATTTGTCTGGAATGCAGGAAAAACGATGCGATTGGGTATCACAATATTGCTGATCTCTATTGGTTCAATGACTTTGTTTAGATTCATCATTCTAAATACATTATCTATGAATATTAAGTTTCTCCATATCTTTCGTTTTTCATAGTTGTCCATGTTCCAAAGGCAATAACCAGCAGGAGTAGGAACCTATGGGTCAAATGGGAGTTTAGCAAAAAAGTTATTCGGTACTATCCCCTGGCACATTGATCAGCTTTCTGCCAGCTAAGCCTGTATGCTATAGCAAGTTCTCCTTGAAGCAGCGGGGCTTAAAACCCTCCTTTCCTGAACCCCATATAAATGGCGCCAACGATCAGCCCGTAAAAATATCTGGGCTTCCATGAGTCCGGTTAGTATTATCTGCCGGGACGTAGACCATATTTCCATTCACAAGCCAGTATCCCATATCGAGTTCTTCTTATGGGGCAGGAGGTCTAAACCCCCCGCCTCCTGAAGCCTATGTAGATAGCGCCGGCTGCCAGCACCACGAGCAGCATTCCCAGAAGATCAGCCCCTGAAAATGAAATCGGTCCCGCATCTGATGGCTGGGCGCTCTCATCCTGCATCTCATATCCTTCTACGTAATTGCTCGCACCTTCGCCGCCTGCTCCTGCTTCCGGCATCAGTTCCGCATTCATACCAGCGCCTGAACCTGCATCCGTGCTTTCATTCTGTGACTTTAAACTCTGGAGCCGCCGCCATGCACCGCTACTACTGCTGCCGTCAATGATGGTCTCGGTCGCAGGTTGTTGCCGTCCTGTGGCTTCATCCATCAGCTGGCGGTACTTTTCAATGTCCTCTGCACTGAGACCGGGAATAGATATCAGGCCACTGATGTATTCATCAAGCAAGAGGTTGCCGCAGGTGTGGTGGCAGCAGGTGACGCCGTTGTCTGCTACGGATTCTATGTATTCGCGCACAAGGTTTTCAACCACGTTTGGATCCGATGGTGTCCAGTAGCCTTTGTGAACCGCTTCAAGCATTCTGGCGTTCATGGACTGGCGTGCCCATGGATTCTCTTCATCGAACCAGTCTTCCAGCCCGAGGTCATACTTATCCATGACATAAACATCATAGAACTCTTTCCACATATCGTCAGTGATCTCGTCAGGAAGCGTGACCGCCAGACCCCAGAAGTCCTCCAGCACACTATCAATCTCGCTTGCTCCTGCATAATCATGCTGCATCATACCTTTGATCCATTTTTCATTATAGTATTTGGCACGCAGATCCCTTGCAAGGAATTCAGCAAAGGTCTCTACCACTGCATTGTTCGGATCCTTGAGATTGACGATATACATCTGCGGAGTCTCTCCGGAAACTTCCCTTACAGCCATTCCAAATCCTCCGAAGAATTCATAGACATGGTCAAAGACCACGCTGCCACTGCCCCGGCCATCGTTGCCGCTGCGGCTGAACAGGACGGCATCTGTATCAGAAAGCACCTGTCTGAAAACGTCGCCATCGAGATTTCCCCATATATTGTCACCATATGCATAGCTCATGGAGTCGATGTAAAGATTGGCAAGTTTACTTTCCTCCTCCCATGTACCACTGGCACTCACAGCCTCCCTGAATCCGCCAACTCCCCAGCTTCCTTCATCTGGACCGAATAACCTGCATTGGGATAGTTCCCTTGCCTCATCTTCGGTGTAGTTGCCAGTTTTATTCAGGGCAATATATATTGCCTCAGAGTTCTCTTTGACATAATTGTCATATGTGGAATTATCTGCCTGGGCTGCCAGCCGTGCACCCCGGTCCATCAACTGGACCTGCCACTTCCAGTTGTCACGGTATATTCCAGACATGGTAACCACAGCATCGATCCTGGGCCTTTTAAGTTCATCTGCCGGAATAAGCTCCACACCGATAACCTTTCCCATCGAATCCCATTCAGGTCTCACTCCCATCATGTAGAGTATCTCAGATTCCATGACACCTTTGTGTCTGAAGGATTCGCCAGACCATAGCACAAAACCAACCTTTCTGGGATATTCCCCGTTGCGTTCAACCCATTCGTCCAGGAATGCATCCACCAGTTTTGTACCGACATTCCATGCTTCTTTTGTTGGAACAATGTTCGGATTGAATGCATAGAAGTTCTTTCCGGTGGGCAGGACCTCCGGACTTCTCAGGGGGTCGTCTCCAAGAGCAGGCGGAATATATTTCCCATTCAGGGCATCGATCATCGCAGGGATCTCAATGATACATCCTCTGATGTTCTCAGCATACCGGATAGCAAGGTTGAGGTCCACCACAACCATCATCTGTTCATCAGAGAGACGCTGTATTAAAACAACATTGCATTCTGGCACTATATTTCCTGTTTCGTTTGAATATATTTTGCCAGAAACTTGTCCAAGGAAAGAATTAAGGTTCTGTGCTTCACCCCTTTCATCCTTCTCCATATTGATATCAATATTATTGGCTGTCCCGTCCTTGATCTCAACGTTCTTCGTTGCAATGTACCAGCTATCTCCATACTTGGAAACACTATGATAAAATGCGGTTACAACATATTTTCCATCAGGCAGGTTTGAGAATGTGTAATTACCTGTTGAGTCACTGATACTAACTTCAAGAATATTGTTATCTTTCTGGACCACGACCGTTGCATTAGGTACCTCCAACAGAGGCCCCATTGGACTGTAGGTAATATTTCCAAATATTGTGCCTGCACCAGTAGGTTTTGAAACATGGGGATTGTTCCCTAACAGCTCAATAACATATTCAAGTTCTGTATTTATGGTACCTGTCGCATTCTTTGAAAGGTTCAACCTCACATCGGACAGTGCCTGACCGTCTTGTATTGTAATGTACTCATTTCCGGTCAGCCAGCCACCATCAGTTTCTTTTAATGCATAGAGTGCGTATTTTCCATCCTTTACCATTGAGAAATTATATTCTCCCAATCCATTGCATGTGGTATTTGCAATGAACTCTCCTGATGAATATGTGATATTGAACCGATCAATTAGCAGAACCATTGGATCAGTTCCATTGACCAGGACATCGTCCAGGAGTTCGTCAAGCAGATTCGGTGAATGTGCAGGACTCAGGTCATCCGGATCTTCACACAGGTTTGCCGCAGCAATATGCTCCCCAAAATTCCCACCGAGCATTGATTTCACCATGGCAATAAGCCCTTCATCATCCATATGTTCTCCAAGGATATGCAATCCAAACGGCATGTATTCACTTGCGATCTCATGCAAATAGTCATGCACGGGACCGTATAGTATAAAGTTGTCAAACTCGGTTTCATTCATCTCCCACAGATCATCAGCAGATACATTGAACTCATGTTCAAAGTTCAGGTCAGCGTATATATCTATGATCGATTTCTTGTATTCGGCTGATGAATTATTATTCAAATTTTCTTTTTCTTCCTTGTATAAGTGCATCTTATCATGCAGAAGAGTGAGATTCCCGTAGAGTCCGGCACTCATGATCGCAGGTGTTGCATGGTCCACCATAACAGCGTTACCTCTTCTCTTTGCCATAATACCTTCTCCAATACCGCCCACCTCATAGAGATATACTACAGGCATGTCCTGGATCAGGATTGCAGGCCAGCATGTCTTTATAGAAAGACTTAAACCTTTGCCTTGCAGCCATTCCTGTGTCCCATGCCTTCCAAAGTGAACAATGGCATCCGCATCATATCCGTTCTTAAGCCACAAGTAGAAAGCAATGTACTGGTGAGATGGAGGCATTGTCTGGTCATGGTACAACAGGGTATCATTCTGTGAGAAGCCTCTTGCAGCCTGAGGCGCAATAAGGATGTTTCCAACCGATATCTTGGGGATAACAAAGTATTTACCACTCTCGTTTTCATATACCATTGCCTGTCCTGGAGGCTCACCCCATGTATCGATCACACTCTGCCTTGCTTCAGGTTCAAGTTCATTGAACCACTCCATGTACGTCTCGACAGGCAGGAGTTCAACATCATAGTTCTCCACCATTTTCTGGAGCTCACCGGGTGCCCATACCCCGATATTTCTGCCCTGTTGCAGCACGAGCTGCAGGAATTCGGACCTGTTCGGTTGCATTCCGTCAAGGTCGTAATTGCTTTCGTTCATCGCATCCAGCAGGTTCGGTATACTGGGAACGACATCAAGATTACCTGCGACCATTGCCCCGGCTTTACCGTGAGCGTAGTATATGATTGCAACTTTCTTTTCCTCATTATCGATACGCTGCAGATCCATCCATCGTATCGTTCTGTCGATCATCCAATCTATCTGGTAGTCGATCGGTTTGACCACCCTTGCCTGGAGTGTTTCATCGTATTCCTTTCCGCCGACCACTATGGATTCGATCTCGCCACCTATCTCCATGATCGGTATCTGGTACTGGAACCAGCAATCCTGGCCTGTGCTGGAATTTTCCCATTCTTCGATAGTACCTTCATAGACGATCCCATTGATAACAGGCACATTCGCTTCCTGCAGATATTCAGTATTTCTTACAGCAGAAGACATAATCCACACACCCTTCCCAAGATCTATGAATGCGTCCACCTTCCATGTATCACCGATCTTGAAAAAGCGGTAAGAATCATCTGTATACATGACTGATGGTGAATAAGCAGGGATGACGTTAATTCCTCTGGCTTCCAGTTCTTTTATAACGCTTTTTACCACATCGTCGCATATATCCTCATCCCACGACGTGAAGTATGTGACCCCAACCGTGTAATTAGCAGGGTCATAGACATGGTGGGTTCCATCATTTTCTTTATACCATTTAAGATAGGATTCCAAATCGTCAAAAATGGTGTTTGCATCCGGGTGGTATATACCGACCTCCGGCATTATAGAAGGTCCCTCGATCTCGATTGTACCATTATATTCACTGAATGGTTTTGAAAGGTCTACCACTGAAAGATATGTTATAAGACGATTGATGTTTCCGTTGTATCTCTCGTCCCAGTAGTCATTGATATATGGATGTTCTGTATGATTGACGGTCCCGACACCATAGTTCCAGTCAATCACATGAGCTTCAGGTGTTTTATTTTCCATCATTTCGAGTACCTGAGGCATCAGGTTCGCACCCATAAAGCTCATACCACCCTTTTTGGTTATGAAAATGATGTCATATTGACTTAGATCGATGCTATCATTAAAAGGACTGAAAAGGGATTCAACCGTATCCATACGGTAACTGCCATATACATCGATATTGTCCATACCCATTTCTGCGACCGCATTTTTCACCCTGCAGGTATCTGCAGCACCTATTGCAAGAAATACGATGTTTTTATTTTTATAAACATCTGGCAGCCTTGTGGTGATGTAATCATCCTTAACCTCAGTAGCAGTGCCATTTGCATTGGTCACGGTTAGTGTTACTGAATAGGTTCCCACACTATTGTATGCATGGATTGGGTTGGGTTGCGTGGAGTTTTCTCTGTCTCCAAAGTCCCATAACCACGAAATTGCATTTGTTGACTCATCAGTGAATGCCACATTCAGTGGTGCATCCCCTGATGTGACATTTGCCGAAAAAGCGGCTGCTGGAAGTGACAGCACTGGTGGTACTGGTTGTTCAGATGTCTGTTTCAGCAGAGCAACAGTTACATCAGAACAATTCTGTGCAGGACCTCCCATCGGTGTCGAAAGTGTCTTTCCGGAAATGGAAGCTCTTTCCAGTAAAGATAATACTGGATCCTGTGCACCGGCATCTGCGAAGCCAAGTGTCAAATTAGCGTTGACAATATCCTGACCATTCTCGATCACAATATCGGATTCGACCATAAGCCATTTACCACCCATGTCAGGGGTGTATTTCAGGGCAACAAGCTGGTAATTTCCATTTGGAATATCAGTAAAAGCATAATTCCCATCGACATCACTTGTTGTGTTTGCAACCAGTCCGGATCCGGTTTTAAGCACAACGGTTACATCAGAACAGTTCTGTACAGCCCCTCCCATCGGTGTCGAAAGTGTCTTTCCCGAAATGGAAGCTCTTTGCAGTAAAGATAATACTGGATCCTGTGCGCCGGGATCTGCCACGCCAAGTGTCAAATTGGCATTGATAATATCCGTACCATTCCCGATCACAACATCGGATTCGGCCATAAGCCATGTACCACCACCCATGACAGTGATGTGTTTCAGGGCAACAAGCTGGTAATTGCCGTTTGGAATATCAATAAAAATGTAATCTCCATAGGCATCACTGGTTGTGTTTGCTACCAGTTCCATTGTTATTTCTTCTGCCGATACAACTTGTGCAAATACTAAAATAAGCAATGCACTTAAGACCAATAAACTACTTTTGACATCACGCATGTTGTTCACCTTGACAATGTGCACGACATCCCGGCTTATTTGCCTGGCAGCAGGACCGGGATGTCAAACATTTTATTGTTTTTTATTCCACTTTATTTATAATTACACAACTTCAACTTAAGTTTATCTGTTTTAATTCAAGTTCACTTGTCTAAATAATTAAAAAAAATCAAATACGCCGGCAGGAGGTCTAACCCCCCCGCCTCCTGAAGCCTATGTAGATAGCGCCGACTGCCAGCACCACGAGCAGCATTCCCAGAAGATCAGCACCTGAGAACGATATCGGTCCCGCATCTGATGTCTGGGCGCTCTCATCCTGCATCTCGAATCCTTCCACGTAATCGCTCGCACCTTCACTACCGGCACCTGCATCTTGCAGCAACTCTGCATCCAGACCAGCGCCGGAGCCTGTATCCATGCTCTCATTGCCAGTTCCGCTAACATTAAGTCTCAGACTACTGCTGTCGTCATTGCTGGTCTTAGTCACAGATTGTTCCGTTTGTAGCCCGGTGGCTTCATCCATCAGCTGGCGGTACTTTTCGATATCCTTTGCACTGAGTCCCACTACAGACAGCTTGCCGCTGATGTATTCATCAAGCAAGGGGTTGCCGCAGGTGTGGTGGCAGCAGGTGACACCGTTCTCGACTACGGATTCTACGTATTCGCGCACGAGGGTATTGATCACATCCTGGTCGGCATTCCAATAGTCCTTTCGCGCGGTTTCGATCATACGTGCGACCATGGACTGATATTGATATGGGTTATCTTTGAAAAACTCATCCAAACCAAGATCATCATACTTCCCGTTGACGTAGATGTTGTATATCTCATTCCAGTCAGAATCCTTTACCAGGTCAGGTGTCGTCGCATCCCAGCCCCACATATACTCGGTGAACTTCATGAATTCCCTTGCACCGGCGTAATCGTATTCCATCATTCCGGATATCCATTTTGGATTGAAGTACCGTGCACGCAGCTCTATCCTGAACGCCTCGTTCAGTGTAATGATCTGGGGATTATCCACATTCGACAGGTCTGCGATATACATCTCCGGATTTTCACCTGTCAATGACCTTACTGCAAGGCCAAGTCCTCCAAGGTACTGGTAGAAATCATCGTTATCGATAATTCCGAACAGGTTCGATGAGTCACTATGCACAGCTGCATCCACATCCATCAGATTCAACCTGAACACATCCTCATAATTATCACCCCATATGTCCTGCCCATAAATGTTGGACATGCGTGACATGTACAGGTCCGCAAGTTTATCCTCGCTGTCCCAGGTCTCACTCGCAGTCACCGCACCCTCAAGTCCGGGACCGTATGCACCCGGTGGTTCACTGAATATCCTGGACCGTGAAATGAACTGTGCAGTGGTGTTGTTGTATCCACTGGCTATGAGTGCGTCTTCCATCTTCAGGGAGTTCCATCTGACATAGTTTGTTTCATTGCTTTCATTGAGTTCCGCAACTGTCCGGACCGCCTTATCGATCAGCTCAAGCTGATACGGGAACGTATCCCTGTACAGTCCTGAAGGTGTGATGAGCACATCGATCCTCGGATGTGTCATGTTCTCCATCGAGATGATATCGAAACCTGTGATCCTGCCCCAGCTTCTTGTTGGCTTAACACCCAGAAGCGAGTATATCTGGGCTTCCATGAGTCCATGGTGGCGCATGGTCTCCACAGACCACAGGACATACGCCACCTTGTTAGGATAGGTCTCGTTGTGTGTCGTCCAGTACTGATCCAGCATCTGGTCTGTAAGGATGACTCCCATCGCCTCGGTCTCTGCGTCAGGGAACTTTCTCTGGTCGAAACTGTAGAAGTTCCTGCCTGTTGGCAGAGCCTCAGGATTTCTGATCGGATCATTTCCGGGTCCGGGCTCGATATATCCTGCCTTTAGGGCACGTAATGTCTGGTCGATCTCACGGGTGGTCTGACTCAGGTAACCCGCATATTCCAATCCCTGTTCCAGATCCGCCGTGATGTTCGTATCTGTGAGATTCAGTACATTCATCTGGGCATTTGATACATTTGATACATTTGTCTCATTGAGCAGTGTGGCGTTCAAAAGGTCGTTTGCATAATCTGTGGCGTTATCCCTGCGTTGTTCCTCAGTACCCTCATTTGTCGGGAGCACGTTGTAGATGTGATCAACGAAATCACTTCGGAGCATCGATTTGACCATGCACACGAGTTTCTCGTCCTGTGGTGCGACACCAAAGGTATGGAGTCCAAGAGGCATGAGTGTGGATTGTAGTTCATGGAGATAGTTGTGGACTGTGCTTCCAACGAAATCTCCAAATTCCGTATCATTCATTGCCCTGAGTTCATCCGGAGTTTTGCCAAGATCGTTTTCCATCGTGAGATTTTCGTAAAGTTCGATGGTAGAGTTACGATAGCGTGCCATATTTTTGGCATCAGTGTTACTCGCAGCAGACTCATACTCGTGTATCTTATCATGCATGGCGGTCAGGTCACCATAGATACCTGCAGCCATTATCGGCGGTGTCAGGTGGTCTATGATCACCGCGTTACCCCTGCGTTTTGCTTGTGTACCTTCACCCACATTGTCCATGATGTAGGGATATACTACAGGTGTATCGTCCACCATGATGGATGGATAATCGTATCTCCACAGACCAACCTCTTTCCCTGGTAACCATTCCTGCGTACCGTGTGTCCCAAAGTGAATAATGGCATCGGCATCATATACCTTGTTGATCCAGAAATAAGTTGCAAGATACTGGTGTGTTGGTGGCAGTGACTTGTCATGATATATAAGTGATTCATCGGACAGGTCACCCCTGGTCGGCTGGGGTATGAAATTGACATTTCCAAACTGTATGGTGGGAATGACAAATTTGTTATCATACACCATGATGTCTCCGGGTGCCTGACCCCATGTTGCTTCGATATCAGCCTTGACCGAATCCGGTAGAGTGTTGTACCAGGAAAGATATTCGTCCACGGGCATGAGCGTAACATTGCCCGAGTTCACAACCTTCTCAAGCTCACCGGGCGCCCATGAGCCAACGTTCCTGCTCTCGATGAACAGGTCTATGAACTCGCTGCCATTTGGAATTGTGTCATTCCCGAGATTATAACCTGTTTTATTCATCTGATCAAGCAGCAATGTGAAACTTGAGCCGATGTCAAGGTAACTGGCACCTATGTTGTTCTTGCCGCCCTCGTGGTTGTAGTAGATGATACTGACCTTCTTGTCAGCATTATTGGCTCTTCCAAGTTCTGCCCATGCGATCGCACGGTCGCACAGCCAGTCTACCTGTTCTGCGATCGGCTCGTAGTATTTCTGACCCGTGTCCGGATGCTCGACCCTACCTGCTATCCAAATATAATCGATACAGCCATCGATCTCAGGCTGTGTGACCTGGAAAGCAATTGACATCAGGTCCAGCCCGCGCTGGCTGGCATTGTACTCATCCGGGGTGCTGTAATGATCTGTAACCCCTTTCAGAACAGGTACGTTGTATTTTTTCAGATATTCAACGCCCCTGGATTGATCACCATAGTTGAAATAGAACCCATTTAGGGAAATAATGGAATCGACAAGCACTGTCCTATCCATGGTGAAGTAATCAACATCCTGAGCGCATACTTTGTTTGTGGTGTAGATGACATTACATCCTTTAAATTCAAGGTCTCTTATCACCGCGTTATCGGTAGTATAGTATATCTTTTCCTTAACAAGTCCGTTGGTAATGATGCCGATGGTGGGTGCGGATGCATTATAGCCGTGATCTGCATACCACTCAAGATATTCTGTACTGTTCTCGAATATCCTCGGGAATACTTTGGGATGGTATATGCCATGGTCAGGAATCGATGGAGGTACTGCCGGAAAATATTCGATGTAGGCATCTTCAAGGGTTGCCCCGATGCAGCGGATCCAGTTCTCCATGTTCGTATAACCGCCATTCTCATGATAATCCTTCATTGCACTATTTTCCATATCGAGGTTACTAACTCCGTAAGTATCTACGGAATTGCCAATAAGTCCGATCTGTGTGCCATTTTCCTTTGCAGCAAGAAGTGCATCTTTAAACTTAGGGAATTCGTCAAAACCGATCATACCCAGCATGATGACATCCTGATCGGAGAGGTCAGTCAGGTTTGCAGCAGCAGCCTCTTGTCCATCCATCACGGTGACATTGAACCGGTCCGTGATCACACCCCTCTCACCTAAAACTTTGATAAGATAAAAGTTGTCGGTTTCATAATTCAAAATAAAAGTAATATTGATCTTTGGGTGCAGTAGTTCCGGATAAGGGATGCTCTCATTTACCCATGCACCGCAGAACTTCTGCCCCATGAACTTGAGCATGAACTCCATGTTGATGTTACCGCCCTGCACCCAGTACCGTTCGATGTCTGTGTACTCATCAGAGTACAGGTCAACATTGGCCACAGTGACATTGGAGGATAGATTATATCCTATCACATTACTGCCACTGTCTTTGGCAGTGGTCAGGTTAGACGTCAAGTTCGCCTCCCAATCGTTGACCACACTCTCAGCCTGCGACTCAATGAAGATGACTGCATAGTTCGAGAAATTGAATCCTGCCGGAACGGATTCAGTCCTGTTCAAGATCGTTACGTTCAGTTGAGACGTGATGTTGGTGTTCGAAGACACATTTGTTAGCGAAGCTTCGTTCACATCCGTACCCAGCACAAACATTACATTCGTTTGATTCTCCTCTGCCGATGCCACCGGTACAAGCATCACAATAAACAATGCAATTAAAACCAATGAGCAAACTTTCATTTTTCCCACACCATTTCCCATACCTTCCACCTGTTTGTTCCACATATTATCCACCAATTAATCCATTAATAAAATTTATTTGTCATAACTCAAGTTTACTTGTCTAACAATTCAAAAAAAATATCACTCCGTACCGTTCGCAGGCACATAGATCACTTTCCCGTTCGCAAGCTTATACGCCGTACCAAGTTCCTCACCCGCACCGCCTGCAATATTTTCCGTCATATTCATAACCTCTATTGTCACTCCGTCCTTCACGATTATCTTCATCCCTGGCTCCCCTGGATTTTTGACCACCGTAAAGCTTGCATCCGGGTCAAGCATTTCGGGCAGATGATAAGACATCACGAGCGCGATCAGCAGTGCGACCGCAAACACCATGGCAACATCGAACAGATTGGCAACACCGCTTAAAGGATTGGACTCAGACTCCTGGTCCAGCAGTCCTTTTCTCCGTCTGCCCGTGTGTTTTGGTCTCATGTATCCTCCAGCATACTCTCAAGAACATACTCGATATCTTCCAGGTCATACTGGTACCACCGCCGCCGGATAAGGGTCAGCACATAACCGACACTCCCGACGAACAATCCCAGCACGGTCGTTGAAAAAGCAATAATGAGATTGTCAGCCAGCGCGGCCACATCACCCTTTGAAAGTCCGATCAGTGCCGGTCCCATCGGGATCAGCGTCCCCATCAGACCTAACATGGGCGCAACTGTGGACATAATCCTCGTTTTTTCCAGCCTGGCTGCCAGATTGACCTCATACTCTCCGAATAACCGCTCCAGTTCTCGAAATTTATTATTTTCAAGACACAGTGCCGCCTCCTTTGCAAACGATGTCACCAGGTGGTTCTGGTCGATACTGCGCAGATGGCGCACTGCACCACCTGTTGCCTGGCTGTTCATCTCGGTCCTGATCTGCGTGCAGACCTTCTCAAGGCTCATGGTGTCCCTATGTCGTTTCGAATACTCTGACAGGAATTCCCCGATCGATACCAGTGCCCAGAGAACGAACATCAGGATCAGCAGGACAACAGGATACAGCAGTGAAGTGGAGACTGTGTAAAGGATAACAAAAATTGAAGAGGTGGCGTCCATTTTAACATTCCCTCCAGTGGTGCACAGCAAATCCTGCCGTGATGAACAGAAGAAGAACGGCAAACGATGCAAGCATCGCACCCGTGTTCACTGTCAACTGTGAAACTATCAGCGTCTTGCTCTGCATATACGCGGGTACAAGCACAGCCCCGAGCACGTAGAAAATGCCCAGGAACATCATCACGCTTCCAAGGGTTTCCGGGGTCTTTCCCAGCCGCTTGAATGAGAGCGATGAGGCAAGTGCCGATAAAAAGAAGACCGATCCCACAATAATCCCGATCACCGGACCGCTTAGATCAAGCGCAGTGGCAAGCATCGTGGTGGCAATAAAAAGTGCGGTCAGACAGACCGGACAGGGTAAGGATAGAAATATAAATGTGCGCCGGCTGACGTCACATCCGCAGTTCCACTGCTTCTGGGTGTATATCCCGGCAGCGATCATCAGTACAGCCAGCAGAACATGGAACGATAATCCAACACCAGATATTTTTTCAAGGGATTCCCTGGAAACAGTATCAATAAGGCACCCTATAATTATTGAAATTACGAAATAACCTGAACAGATCACCACGATCTCACGTTTCTTAAGATCTGCAAAACCACATCCAAGACCTGTTTTGATTCCGAACACCAGAATACTGGTAAGAATCCCAATAGTAGCTAAAGTAATAACATCCATGGTGTCTCGTCCAACTCTTTTACAAATTAAATAAATGTATTGTTTAGCATAACATATATGACCCAAATAGATAATATAGTATTCAAAGCAACGGGAAGCTCAACTCATATGGAGGGACTTATTATTTGATTTGAATTCCGCAGTTCTGCTGCGGTTGGGTGTGTCGTCGCAACGTTTGATTTATTAACTAAACCACGATCTCGAACCAATGTAATGTTTTTCATATTCCAGCGAGCATGATTATCAATTGTTTCCTTGCCAATTGAGAGTCAGGGTCCAATCCCACTGAATGATAATCCTGCTAACCTTTTTTGATATAATCCGTGTTGGTAGTCGACCATATTAATAAATATCATTTGATCACCGATTTTCGTCAGCCGTTTATGTTCCACTAAAAAATCCACCATTTTCACACCAAAAACCCTATGCCAATAACGTTTATTCAATGAATATAGCTCTAAAATATGTTCAATTCATGGAACATTAAAATCTTGAAATCCTACGATAAATCAAAGTACCGAATCAATTATGGCACTAAAATCCACCTAAAACAGACTTTTAACCCCAAATATACGATGGCAATGTGTTTTAACAACAGATATTAAATATTATAAGTTCCATAATCAATACATAT
>SWBX01006728.1_pt1 | contig 16926 bp, 10 predicted proteins | sample 4693051 | NCBI WGS metagenome assembly SWBX01 (sample SAMN10267272, study PRJNA491770) | bioreactor metagenome | isolation source: DHS bioreactor inoculated with marine | place: Japan: Omine Ridge, Nankai Trough | reverse complement strand
ATCGTACTGGTCAATGCCCAGGCCGAGAAGTGGTTCGGCTATACGCGCGATGAACTGCTAGGGCAAAAGGTTGAAATGTTGGTGCCCAAGCGCTTCCGTGAAGATTACCTGCGGTATCGTCAAGCTTATATGGCCAACCCGGTGGTCCGTCCCGTGGGAATCGGCCTCGATCTGTACGGCCTGTGCAAGGACGGCAGCGAATTGCCGGTGGAGATCAACCTGAGCCCGATGGAAATAGAACAGGAACTGTTCGTTATCAGTATTATTCGTGATGTGACGGCGCGCAAACGAGCGGAACAGGCTCAGCGCGAGGCGCAAGCCAAGTATCAAGAGTTGGTTAATAATCTGCCGGTCGGCGTTTATCGCCAGACGCCGGCGGCGAATGGCCGGTTCCTGGAAGTCAATCAGGCCATAGTCGCCATGTTCGAGGCCGAATCGGCCGGACAGTTACAGGCGCATCCGGTCAGTGATTTGTGCCGGGACAAGGACTGCTGGAAAGAGTTTACGGACAAAATCATGCAGCAAGGTTTTGTCGGTAACGAAGAGATAGAACTGGTCACTCTGCAAGGGCGCGAGTTTTATGGGGCCGTTAGCGCCGCCATGAAAAAAGACAGCGCCGGCAATTTTTATTTTGACGGCATCATCGAGGATATCAGCGAACGCAAGGAAATCGAGCAGCGCATCCGGCAATTGAACACGGCCTTGCGCGACCGGGCCATGGTACTGGAATCGGTCAATCACGAACTCGAGGCCTTCAGTTATTCCGTTTCCCATGACCTGCGTGCGCCGTTACGTGCCGTGGATGGTTTCAGTCGTATTTTGCTGGATGAGTATGCCGATCGCCTCGACGACACCGGCCGGGACCGCCTGAGAAGGGTACGTGCCGCCGCCCAGCACATGGCGGCACTGATCGATGACCTGCTCAAGCTGTCACGCATTACCCGCGCTGAGCTGAAACGCGAAAACGTCGATTTGAGCGCGCTTGCCGGCGAGGTGATCGAGGAACTGAGCAAGCAGGAGCCGCACCGCACTGTGCAGTATACGATACAGCCGGATATGACTGCCTGGGGCGATGCCCGGCTGTTGCGCATCGTGCTGGATAACCTGTTGGGCAATGCCTGGAAATTTACCAGCAAGCAAGCCGATGCAAGGATCGAGTTCGGCGTGCGGAGTCAGGATGGCGAGCCGGTTTATTTCGTGCGCGATAATGGCGCCGGCTTCGATATGGCATATGCCGAAAAACTGTTCGGCGCCTTTCAGCGACTGCACGATACCAATGAATTCCCCGGCACGGGTATCGGACTGGCGACCGCGCAACGCATTATTCACAAACACGGCGGACGTATTTGGGCCGAGAGTGAGGTCGAACATGGAGCGGTATTTTATTTTACGCTGGAAGCCCGGGAGGATTTATGAATAAAAAGGTCATTCTTCTAGTAGAAGATAATCCTGATGATGAGGCGCTTACTTTGCATGCCCTCGAGAAGAATAATGTACAACACGACATAGTCGTGGCGCACAATGGCGCTGAAGCGCTGGATTACCTGTTTGGTACGGGGGCTTATGCCGGGCGGGATCCTCATGATTTGCCGCTGGTTGTGCTGCTGGATCTGAAATTGCCCAAGATAGATGGTCTGGAAGTGCTGCGCCGCATTCGGGATGATGAACGTACGCAATTGCTGCCGGTTGTCCTGCTGACTTCCTCGAATGAGGAAGAAGACCGGCTCAAGGGATATATGCTGGGCGCCAACAGTTATGTGCGCAAGCCGGTCGATTTCGACGAATTCGTTCGAGCGGCCGGCCAGCTTGGGTTGTACTGGATACTGCTCAATGAGCCACCACCAGACTGATCGTATGGAAGAGAAAGGTAATGTTATGTTGAAGCGTGTAGATTCCGCACAACCCTTGCGCACACTGATTGTTGAAGATTCCGAAGACGATACGCTGCTGCTGGTGGATCAATTGGAGCTGGAGGGCGGCCGGTCGGTCGATTGGCGACGGGTCGAGACGGAGCCGGCTTTAACCGAGGCCCTGAAACAGCAGTGGGATATCGTATTGTCCGATTATACGATGCCGCATTTTAGCGGCATGCGGGCGCTCGAAGTCGTCAGGCAGCACGACCTCGATCTGCCTTTCATCTTTGTGTCGGGCACGATCGGCGAGAATACGGCCGTACAAGCGATGAAGTCCGGCGCTCAGGACTATGTCATGAAAGATAACCTGACTCGCCTGGTGCCGGCCGTGGAGCGCGAACTTGAAGAAGCGAAGCTGCGGCGCGAACGCCGCCAGGCCGAGGAGATGCTGCGCAAACTGTCCCTGGCCGTGGAGCAGGCGGCCGACAGTGTCATCATTACCGATCCGCGCGGCTGCATCGAATACGTCAATCCGGCGTTCGAACGCCTGACCGGTTATGCGCAAGACGAAGCCGTGGGCGGTAAACCTTCGCTGCTGAAATCCGGCCGGCACGATAAGGCTTTTTATCAGGTGATATGGCAAACAGTGCTCAAGGGCGAGATATTCAGGGGCACCCTGGTCAATCGAAAAAAGAACGGCGAGCTGTTCTATGAGGAGAAAGTCATCACGCCCTTAACGGACGATCAGGGACGTATTACCCACCTGGTTTCCACGGGGCGTGATATCACCGCACGGATAAAGGCCGAAGAAGCGAGAGCCCAGTTGGTCACCATTCTGGAGGCGACCACCGACCTGGTTGCGATTCTCGACCCGGCCGGCTGCCTGCGTTACCTTAATAATGCCGGTTATCGCTTGCTCGGCCTCGACCCGAAGGAGGATATCAGCAAGTTCTGTCTGAGAGAGCTGTTTCCCGAACGCATAGCCCACCTGTTACAGAACGAAGCGCTGCCTATCGCTCACCGTGTCGGCACCTGGTCCGGCGAGACCGCCTTGCGGCGCATGGACGAAATAGAAGTACCGGTCTCTCAAGTACTGCTGGCGCATCATGATGCGTCCGGCAAGGTCGAGTACCTGTCCACGATTGCCCGTGATATTTCCGAACGCAAGCGTTTCGAGGCCGAATTGCAGCATCAGGCGACCCATGATCTGCTGACCGGCCTGCCGAACCGATTTCTGTTGATGGACCGTCTGACCGCGGAATTGGAACGAGCCCGGTCCACCGATAAATTCGTCGCCGTATTATTTTTGGATATAGACAACTTCAAACGGATCAATGACAGCATGGGGCATGCGATCGGTGATGCCTTGCTCCAGCAAATATCCGATCGGCTGCAGGCCGCGTTGCGTCCTAATGACACCATTGCGCGCCATGGCGGTGACGAGTTTGCGGTGGTGGCCGGCGATCTGCCGCGTTCGGAAAATATATTAGATGTGCTCCGCAAAGTTTATGCCGCTTTCGAGCGTCCGATGTCACTGGGCGCCCAGGAACCTTACATCACCTTCTGTACCGGTATCGCTATCTACCCGCATGACGGAATCGATGCCGAGGATTTGTTGCGCAATGCCGGCACGGCCATGTATCAGGCCATTGCGGCGGGCCATAATCAATATCGTTTTTACGCCCCGGATATGAATACCCGCAGTCATGAACTGCTGACCCTGGAGACTGATCTGCGCCTGGCGCTGAAGCGCAACGAGTTTGTGGTTTATTACCAGCCGCAGGTGGATCTTGGCAGCGGCCATATCGTTGCCATGGAAGGATTGATCCGCTGGCGGCATCCGCAACGCGGTCTGGTATCGCCGGCCGGCTTTGTCTCCATGCTGGAAGAGTCTGGGCTGATCATGCCAGTCGGAGAGTGGGTCCTGAGTCAGGCCTGCGCCGAGTTTAGAGAAATGGGGCTTCACGGCATGCGTATTTCCGTCAATGTATCGGCTTCCCAGTTCAACGATCCGGAGTTGCTGCACACGGTGTGCCGCATCATGAAGGAAGAATGCATCCCGCCGAATGCGCTGGAACTGGAAATGACCGAGAACATCATCATGCAGGACCCGGCGGCCACCATCGCGATCCTGAAGAAACTACGGGCACTGGGGATACGCATCGCCATCGACGATTTCGGCACGGGCTATTCATCGCTGTCCTATCTCAAGCGTTTTCCGCTGGATGCGCTTAAGATCGATCAGAGCTTCGTGCGTGATCTGACCCTCGATACCAATGATGCGGCCATTGTCGAGGCCAGCATTACACTGGGTAAAAAACTCGGCCTCGAAGTCATCGCCGAAGGCGTGGAAACCAAAGAGCAATTCGACTTCCTACGCGCCCACGATTGCGATCTGGTACAGGGGTACTATGTCAGCCGTCCTTTGTGTAATACCGATCTGGTCGATCTGCTGCGGGAGGGCCGGCGCTGGTGACGCGCGCAATAGCTTAATCTTCCCTTGAAAAGACCTCATTTGAAGGGGCCGAGGCGCCGCCTCGGCTTTTTGCCTTAAGTGCCCGTGCCATGTCCGGTCACATAAACCGAACATTCATTCCGCAACTTGAACAGCGCTTCTGACACGGCAATAAAAGGTGTCAGGTCAGTAGCAAACGCTGATCAGATTGAAGCAGAATGAATGTTCAAACCGTCCGTCATCAGCATGCGGCAAGATGAGCGGATGCTCCGCAGGCTGTCGCCAGCCGCTGGCATCCCGTTCGGCTTTGCCGGATCAGTTTTTTACTCAGGCTGTATGACAGGTCGCCGCGCAATGCGTGCACCCGTTAACCTGCCTGAATAATTGAGCGGCTTTTTTCAGGGCGCTGTTGCAATTGCTGATGGCTCCCAGGTATTGAATCGCTTCCTTGCCGGGAAGATGATCGCAATCCGCTTTATGAACCACATGATCCCCATTGCTTTGAGCATTAACCTCAACGTAAAACTCTGCCATTGTTGATACCTCTCACGGTCTTGTGTTGTCGGAAGGTAGGCTGAAAAAACGCAGCTCACCTGATCGGTCCGGCTTCTGTCGAACTTCGAACATTCAATTTGCAATATGTTGGAAAAATGACAGAAATAAGGCCGAATCCTGGATATTTTCGAGCTCATTTAACAATGAAGCAGAATTTGTACCAGCACAAATCAGCGGTTTAACCCGGATATTTCATGGAACCACAGAGAACACGAAGAACACGAAGAAAATCATGGCATTATCATTTCTCACAGATAACTTCATGAGCTCATTATGAAATATTTGCAAGTAATTGAATTGAAAAGCCTTCGTGTACTCGATTGCTGTTCCAGACGCAATTCTACCGCCTCCATCCTTGGAGGCGTTCGTGTCCTTCGTGGTGAAATATTCAGGTTAAAGTAATTAGGCTACGAACGATGCGAGGTAAAACTCAGGTAAAAACTGAAAGTTCAGATTGGCTGTGCGCCCCGTGATTAATCAGGGCTGATGGAAATGTGGGAGTTCTTGGGAAGGAGTCCGCATTTATGGCATGTCCGTTGTTTACAGGGCTGCTGTTACGGATTCGAGCAGGCCTTTTATCTCGCCGTCAGTGATGAACACCAGGCGGCCGCGGCCATCTTCGGAAGTCCTGGCAGGCAATAGTGCCGGCGGGAACAGCCGGCCGGCCGAGCCTTGCACGCATACGGGGCGACAGTGTTCAGTGGTGTAAACCACGCCTTTCAGGCGCAGCAACCGGTCGGCATGCCGCATCATCAGGTTCTCCAGCGCGGCCTGCAGGCGCGGCCAGGGAATAGGTTGGTCGATTTGCAGCGTAGTGCTGCCAAAGCGGTGCTCAGGTATAGGCGGATCGGATATTAATCGATAGCGGTGCTGTTTCTGGAAAGTGGACAAGGTATCAGGATCGATGGCGCCATGCACGGCGTGAAGCTTTGCCGCCGCCGGGGCCAATTGGTCCAGGCGCGTTGTCAGGCTATCGATTTGCCGGTCTTCCGCCAGATCAGTATGGGTAATAATCAATGTATCGGCCCAGACAATCTGGGCCTGGGCTTCGGGATACCGATTCAAGGCATCCTCGCCGGCAGCGGCCGAAACCGTTACGATCAGGCCATCCAGACGATAGCGCGATGCCAGCCATCGCTCCCTTAACAAGGTGTCCAGTATCGGTTCGGGGGTGGCGATGCCGCTGGTCTCGATCAACACGCGGTCGAACGGCTTCTCGGCCTGCGCCTGCCAGGCCATGCGCAGGTTTTTCAGCAGCGGCGTCAATGCTCCGTGTACCTGACAGCACAGGCAGCCGCCTGACAGGACGCTCAACGGCACGTTGTGTTGCCTGAGCAACTGCTGATCGACAGGCGTGGCGCCGAATTCATTGATCACAACGGCCGATCGCGGGGCATGGTTTAACAGCTGGTTCAATAATGTGGTTTTGCCGCTGCCGAGGAAGCCGCTCAGGACGATGACGGGAATACGGTTGTCTGGTTCAGGGGAAAATGTCATGCGTGATGCCTGTTTTAAAAATCAACCCGCAGTCCTACCTCAAAACCTCGGCCCGCTTCCGGGGCGAAGTTGCGCAGGAACGAGACGGAATTGCGTATTTCCTGGTTCAGCAGATTGTTGCCTTTGACGTACAGCATTAAGTCGGTATTTTCGGCCACGCCCAGGCGGTAGTTGGCACTGGTGTTCAGCAGCCAGTAATCGGGCGTTTCGGTTTCGTTCTCGCCGGGCCGGTTTTGCCGTTCGGCGCGGGTCAGGCGGATATTGGCCTGCCAGTCCATATCGGACCAGGTCAGCTGCGTGCCGTAGCGTAGCGGCGGCAGGCGCGGGACATCCGTGCCATCGGTAAAGCGGCCGCGCACGTAATCGCCGAACCAGGTACTGTCGAGCTTGCCGTAGCGGGTCTCGAGCAAGGGAAAGGTGAAATTGGCTTCAAAGCCCTGGAACTCGGCGTCGCGCTGCTGTGCTCGGACGACCGGCGTGCAGTCGCCGGCGGGGCATGCGTCGACAAAGGCGTCGGCGTCACGATCGAAGAATGTGCCGTCGTAAATCTGCGCGATATAGTCATTGGCCCAGTTGTAGTAAAAGCTGACGTCGGCCTGTATCCAGTTTCTATCGACATGAAAGCCCAGATCGAGGTTATGCGAGGTTTCCTCGCGCAAGTCGGCATTGCCTATTTCATAGTTGCGGGTAGCCAGATGCAAGCCGTTGGCGAACAGTTCCTGCACGTCCGGCGCGCGTTCGGCGCGCGAGAAGGCTAGGCTGACCGATTCCTGGTCGGTGACGTTCCAAACGGCCGACACCGAGCCGCTGATCGGCGTATGCGTGCGCGCCGTCCGGTTTTCAGGCGAGATGGTCTGGTGTTCGCCGCGCAGGCCGAACTCATAAACCCAGTCGCCGTGGTGGATGTCTTCGACGGCGAAGAAACCGTAGGAGTCTATTTGCGATTTCGGTACGATGGCTTCGGCGCCGGTCGCTGAAAAGGTGCTGTTTTTGGTTTGCATACCGATGACGCCGTGATCGAAAACAGCCCATGATTTCTGCATCATTTCCAGCCGGCTTTCGAAGGTTTCGTTTTCGTAGCGCGTGCTGGGGCTGTTGTTTTCCAGTTCCACATGCTGATAATCGGTGTAGGCCAGGCGCATGCGCAAACTGTCGGCATGCGCGAAAGGGTCTATCAGTTCGCCTTTGATGTCGTAGCGTGTTTGCCGCATATCGACGCGCACGGCTTCTGGCATCTCGGCTTGATCATCATGACTTTCTTCTTCGTGGTCATGATCATGAGCGCCTGGCGGTACGCCGTAATTGTTTTCCAGATGGTTGATGGAAAAACCCAGCAAGCCTTTGTCGCCGATTATGGAAAATCCGGCGCTGCCGTTCTTGGCGCGCGCGTTACTGTTAGGCAGGCGTCCGTTGCTGTTGAGTATTTCCTCTTCATGCTCGTCTTCGGTGTGTGTCGCGGCTTCGGCGGATTCGTCAATAGCCAGTCCCGGAATTCGCATCGGGATGCTTTCGCGGAACAGGCCGTCCAGATGCCAGGCGAACATGTCCTTGCCGCCTTCCAGTTTAAAGGCGCTGGTTTTGCCCTCGAAAACGGAATTATAGCGCTGTTCGACGGCACCCTGAATCAGGCGCTCGGGAACCTGCTCCGGGATGCGGTTATCGATGACGTTGACGATGCCGCCGATGGCGCCGCTGCCGTACAATAAGGTCGCGGGGCCGCGCAGGACTTCGACTTGATCGGCAAAGAACGGTTCTATGCTGTTGGCATGATCAGGGCTTAATGACGATACGTCATTGGTGCCCAGGCTATTTTGCAGAACCTGTACGCGCGGCCCGGACTGGCCACGGATAACGGGCGTTCCGACGCCCGGCCCGAATGATTGGCTGCTAATGCCGGCTTCATCTTTCAAGGTTTCACCAATCGTACTTGCTGCTTTCAGGCGCAGTTCATCATCGCTTAATACCGTTACCGGGCGTGCGGCACTGGAGGTCGTTTGCGTCAGTGGTGTGCTGATGACGATTGTTTCCAGCTTCTGGGGCTGTTCGTCATCTGCTTTAGCGGTAACGCTGACCGCTCCAGCCGAGATGAAAAAAAGGGCGATTTTTTTCTTCATTGTTGTTAGTTGGATGTGTTAAATATTAAGTAGCAAATAGATTGAAATGGGGATTACGCGCTTATTCTTAAATTATGTTATAACATAACAATCAAAATGCCTGATTCGTGCGGATATTGGCCCGACTCAGGCATTCTCTCTCGCGCAAGCGACACAAGTGCCGTGGATCTCAATTGATTTATAACTGATGATAAAGCCGGCTTTCTGGATTTCCGATGTCAGGGCGTGCATGACATCGAATGCGGCGCGCTCTTCGATCTCATGGCATTGATCGCAAATCAACAATAATTGCTCATGCTGTCTGTCGGAGCAGTTGCAGCCGACATAGGCATTAAGGCTTTCCACTTTATGAATCAGGCCCTGGCCCAATAGGAAATCCAGCGCCCGATAGACGGTTGCCGGTTTGGCGGAATAGTTCAGCGGCTTGATGTGATCGAGCAGGTCATAGGCCTTGACGGCTTTGTGGCTTTCCCAGATGAGTTCCAGTATTTTGCGGCGAATCGGTGTCATGTTTACCCCTCGCTTGACGCAAAGCCGTTCCGCCATGCTGATGGCTTCGGTAATGCATTTTTTGTGATCGTGAGCAAGGGGTGCTTGTGTATTGTGAGAATCGGGTTTGCTCATGGTTGCATTATGGATTTGAACGTTAATCAACTGAATTTGACAGCCGTCAGCGGTGCGGCGGCTGTCAGGAATTCAAAAATGTTATGTTATAACATTTTAAATAAAAAAAATAGCGCTTATACGGATTGGGACGTGCTGGTTGGAATTAATGTACTGGTTACGCACGAATCATTTTATGTTTTTCTGTGAACATTGCGGTACCTGAGTCGCGCTGTAGGTGAGAATTCATTTATGCCCTATGGGGGTACTTGTGCCCAGAAGGGTTTCGCGTTGCCTGTTAGTGTGCCGGCACTCCGGCTTTTTCCTTGGTTGAATACCCTAAAGGACCAGTGAGTTCGGCCCTGCGGGCACTTGAGCCAATTATCTGCGTAGTGGCATCAGTTAATGTATTTTTAGCGGATGATCGATTAAATTGCTGCGCGTGGTTATCGTGCTAAATAGGGATTGGTTTTTTACAGGAGGTCGCATTGCATGGCCATCACCATCAATTCGGCGAGATTTTCAGCCTGCATCTTTTCCATGATATGGGCTCTGTGTACATCAATGGTGCGGTTGCTGATATCGAGTATTCTGGCGGCCTCTTTGTTGGAATGACTTCTGACTATCAGGCTCAGCACTTCTTTTTCGCGGGCCGTTAAATGATCGAGGCGGTCAAGTATCTTGCGTTTCTCCCTGAGCTGTTCCCGGGTTTGGGCATCCTTGCTAAGGGCTTCCTCGATACGGCTCAGCAGAATTTCCTCATTGAACGGTTTTTCCAGAAAATCGACGGCTCCGGCTCTGAATGCTTTTGCCGAATCCGGCACATCGGCATGGCCGCTGATGAAGATTATAGGGATGTCTATGCCTCTCTTGATGAGTTCTTCCTGAAGGTCGAGTCCGCTCATGGATGGCATCCTAACGTCCAGAAGCAGGCAACTGGGTTGCTCAGGATTATAGTGATCTAAAAAGGCTTCAGCCGATTCGAAACTCATGACAGGCTGTCCTGTCGATTCGATCAATAGCGTCAGGGAATCGCGCACGGCAAATTCATCGTCAACTAAATAGACTATAGGGGTCGCCGGCTTATTGTGCGTCATCAGATTTCCTCCGTACCGGTATAGTAAAGTAAAAAGTACTGCCTTTTCCCGGCTTGCTGGCAAAGTATAATGCGCCATCATGGGACTTGATGATTGATTGGCTGATGGATAATCCCATTCCCATGCCGGACGATTTAGTCGTATAAAAAGGCGTCAATATCTTTTTTTGGCTGGACTGGCCAAGTCCGATGCCGTTGTCTTTAACTTTTACTTCTATAAAGTGATCATCATTCAGCAGTGTCTGAATAAACAGTTTTCGCGGTTTATTATGTGGTAAATTTTTTAGGGCATCAATGCTGTTTCTGACTAGATTTAAGATCACCTGTTCAATCTGAACACTATCGACATAAATGGCAGGCAGGTCGTCCGCCAGGTTAAAAGTCAACAGAATATTATATTGTTTTAAATCGGTCACCGATAAGCTGACCGCATTTTCGATCAGCGCGTTCATGTCGGCGGTCGAGCGATGTATTTTCTTGGATCTGACAAACTCCCGCATGTGATGAATGATTTGTCCTGCTTTCAAGGCCTGATCATGGGTTTTTTGCAGGATTGAGCCGAGCTTCGAAAGGTCGGGTTTTTCGGCCTGAATAAAACGCAGGCAGGCCTGCGTGTAGTTGACAATCGCTGTCAGCGGTTGATTGACTTCATGGGCGATACCGGACGCCAGTTCTCCCATCAAACCCAGGCGCATAACATGGGAGAGTGCCTCCAGGTGCTCTTTTTGCTGGCGCTCTTGCATCTTGCGCAGGCTGACGTCACGGACGATGCTGGTGAAATAGTCCTGGCCATCAAGCGTAAATTCGGCGATGGAGATGTCGAGTGGTACCGCGGAACCGTCCTTGCGCATGCCTTCCACTTCGCGAATGCGGCCCAGGACTTTTGGCATGTCGGCTTCCTGCTTATAGCTTTTTCGTTCCCGATGGGAACATTTGTTTTGCGAAAGAGGCATGAGTTTATTGATGCGCCGGCCAATCAGTTCTTTCTCGGTATAGCCAAAAATGGTTTCGACCGCGGCATTCACGGAGATGATTTTGCAGGACATGTCGCAAGTAATGATACCTTCTATGGAGGCATTGAAAATGGAATTAAGCTTTGCCTCGCGTTCCAGTATCTGCTGTTTTGAATGCCTGAGGTCTTCAACCAGTTTGGTCAGGTTCTGATTGCTCTGAGACAAATCGCAATCCTGCTTAAGTACCTTTTGGGCCAGTTTTTTATTGAGATTGGCGATGGTTGCCTCGGCGCGTTTACGCTCGGTGATGTTGTTCAAGGTCAGCCAGATTTCGCTGTCATTATCATTGATGTCATTGATTTTACCCTGGCATTCCACATAGACAACATCATCGTTGCTGTGTTTGAGCCGGACATCCAGCGTTTGATTGTTTTGTTCCGTCACCAGGCTGCGCAGGAATAAATAATACGGGTCCTGGTCAGCCGGATCAATATATTGAGCCAGCTTCCGGTTGATGAGCTTTTCCTTGGGATGGTCTAATAAACGGGCGGCGGTAAGGTTGGCTTGCAGAATCACACCGTCTTTATTCAGGGTCAGATAGCCTACCGGGGAAAGATTATACAGGTTGGCGTACAGATCGCGAGAGGCGAGCAGTTCCTGATGCGTTCGGCTAAGTTCCTCATTCTGTAATTCAAGCTCTATCTGGTGAACCTGGAATTCGAACAGCAGCTTTTGAATATCCTGGCTGGACATGCGAGTAATATCGGTGCCGGATTTGCTAAGCATCGTTTCCGCCCGTTTGCGAAGGTTTTCTCGGTATTGGACCAGCAGGTGCTCCGCATCTGTTTGGAGAATTTCGTAATCGGTATTCCTGTCAAATGAATTAAACATGGCGATTGATTCCCGCGGATAGGTGAAAAAATGGGCGCACACAGTCCATGCGGGTGCTGGCCGGGGTAATGGTGCGGAATTTCAGCCTGAGCATTAGTGGAGTTTGGAGGGTTGTGCTCATGACTTATCCCGTTCGATGTCCTCGATGGTCAGCAGGATGCGCCTGTTTGTCGATGCCTGCTGTAGTAAGCGGCCATTGAGGATTAAATGTTTTTTCCCGATTACCGGGAATTCATAGCTATGGTTAAACGCCTCAAAGGTCGTGTTGTGATTCAATGTTTTGCTTAGATGGCCGCGCAGTTGTTCCGTGTCCCAGGCAGCGCCATTGATAGTGAAGAACGATTGTTCTGTCAGATTTTCATTAGCAGGATTGAAAGCTTTATAAAATGCCGGATTGGCGGTAATGATATTGAAATTTTCATCGAGCACCAACAAGGGATGGCAGACCGTGTTGACGATCGCACTGGCCATACTGGCATCTACCGCCGCCTGTTCGGCTTTTTTCAATCTGCCGATATCGATAAACGTGATAACCAGTCCGTCAATCATGTTTTCCGCGGTTCGATACGGCAGGATACGCAACAGGTACCAGGCACCATTTGTGGATTGTACTTCCGTGTCCTTGTAAATCAGCGTTTGCAACACCGCTTTGGCATCATCGATCAAATAGTCATATTTAAGGCTTAAGGCCAGATCGCCAAGAGGTCGCCCTATGTCGCTGTTGATCAGGTTGACAATGTTGACGACCGATTTGGTGAAGCGTCTTATTTTAAGGTTGTTGTCGAGAAAAATCGTCGCGATATTCGTGCTGTTCAGAAGGTTTTGCATGTCATCATTAATCTTGGACAGGGCATCGACTTTCGTTTGAAGCTCACTGTTGATGGTATTCAGTTCTTCGTTCAATGACTGCATTTCTTCCTTGGAGGTTTCCAGTTCCTCGTTGGAGCTTTGCAATTCTTCATTGGTGGACTTGAGCTCTTCGTTCGAGGTTTCCAGCTCTTCTATCGTTGCACGCAGGGATTTTTTAGTAAACAGCAACTCCTGCGCGAGTTGCTCTTTATCACTCTCATTGCCCGGGACCGGGTTGCTATCCTGCTCGCCAGTCTGTGTGACGAGTTTGTCATGATGCGGATGAAAACTGACTAAAAACAAATCCTGCAGCGCTTCCGGCTCGAAAATCCTCACCAGTTTCAGGTCGATCGTTTCGATGCCGTTGTTGGTTTTGATTCTGAGTCCATTGCTGATGATGTCCATATCACCTTTTTTTTTGGCTTTGCGCAGCGATGTCGCCAGCGGTACGCGCAAGCCTTCCCGGGCCATTTCAATGATATTCCAGTTGGGCTGGCCTTGCGCGGGTTCCAGATAATTTCCCGTATGGCCATGAATATAAATAATTTTGCCGTGTTCGTTGATGATAATACAGACCGGTGCGTAGTATTCCAGCAACAGCTTTTCTATTTGTCGGGCGATATGACCGGGTTGAGCGATTGGTTTGGGTAATTTATGTGCCATTGACGAGACGTTGTGTGAGCTTGTCGGTAGTAAGCCGGGTTTGGATATCGGCAAATCGATATGGATGTTTTTTCGCTGATAAATCTTGCATTTTTTGTCAATGACTGAGAATAGATGGTTAAAATTGCCAATCGATTCGGATGTGCCGAGAAACAGAAGGCCGCCGGTTTTCAGCGTATAGTGGAAATGTGGGAAAATCTGCTTTTGCAGTTCGGCGCCCAGATAAATCAGCAGGTTGCGGCAACTGATCAAATCAATACGCGTGAATGGCGGGTCCTGAAGCAGATTCTGTATGGCAAATATCACGGTATCACGGATTTCCTTGCTGATACGGTAGCGATTGTCTTCCTGATCGAAGTAGCGCGCCAGCCGATTCGGTGAAACATCGGCGGCAATCCCGATCGGATAAGTACCTTCCCGTGCCTGGTGAATGGATGACTCGTCCAGGTCGGTGGCAAAAATCTGAAAACTGTATGATTTTTTATATTGCTCGTTATACTCTTTAAGCAAAATGGCAAGGGAATAGGCCTCCTCGCCGGTGGAACAACCCGGAACCCATACACGCATTTCGTAGTTGTCGGGTTTATCTTCAAATAGTTTCGGCAAGGCAGTGTGTTTTAGCGCCTCGAATGCAGGCTCGTCTCTGAAAAAATTGGTGACGTTGATCAACAATTCCTTGAACAATTTATCTATTTCGACCGGATTCTCTTGCAAAAATCGCACATAAGCATCCGTATTTTTGATTTGATGGATATTCATGCGCCGGTTTATGCGGCGGTTGACAGTAGTGGGTTTATAGGCCGATAAATCATGGCCTGTACGATTGCGCAACAGAATGAAAATTTTTTGGATTGGTTCGGTGGCTGCCAGCATTTCCGCCGGTTCCAGCGTCTGAAAATTGTTAAAATAAGACGCTTCAATATATTGGACCAATTGTTGCCCCATTTTTTCAGCAGGCAATATAAAATCAATATCGCCCATCGCTATGGCATTGTTGGGCATGCCGCCAAACTTTGCGGTTTCAGGGGCTTGCACCATGGTCATGCCCGACACTGCCTTGATCGTTTTAAGGCCCAAAGTGCCATCCGTGCCGGTACCTGAAAGCAGGATGCCAATGCTCATTTCCTGTATATCTTCCGCCAGGGAACGTAAAAAGAAATCAATAGGTAAATGCATCGTTCCATGGCTGGATCTATCCATAACATACATTCGATGATGGAATAGCGCCAGGTTTTTTCCGGGCGGGCATACAAAGATATGATTTTTTTTCAACACCATGCCGTCTTCAACGACAATAACCGGTATTTCGGTAACTCCGGATAGTAAATCGGATAATAGCTTCGTGTGCCCGGGCTGCTGGTGGTGGGTTATGATGACAAAGGCAAAACCGCTATGCGATGAAAGATTGGAGCAAAATGCCTCCAGGGCTTCCAGCCCGTCCGCTGAAGCTCCGATGCCGACCACGGGCAGCCTGGAATTCATCAAGTGCTTTTTATAGTGCATGTCTCGAGCACTGGACTCTGATGCGATTCGTGGCTCTACTTTACTGCCGCCTGATTTCACGGAATAGAGACCTCTAAATTGCTACCTTGGCTGAATTAAGTTCTTGTTTTATCATATTTTTTTAATTATAGAAATTCAGCTTAACACACCAGATTAATGTTGAAAACAAGCGATCATCACTAGCCTCAGTGCCTTGTTTGATGAGGTGCGCAATATCAATTCAACTTATATGGGAATTAAGGAAGCATCTGAACCAATGACTCCAGCAAAGCTGGAATTGGATAGTTATGAATTTTTCCAGAATGACTGTCTTTCGATAAGTTGCGGACCACTTCTCATGAAACAGGGTCTCAATCTGAATCAAATAAAGTTTGTTAGAAAAATACTACATTTTGCGATAGCCAGCCATGCGTAAAAATACTTAGGTGAATATACGAATTTGTTAATCAAGTTTTTTCTTTTATAAATATGCGAACCATAAAAACAAATTTAGAAAATCTGAAAGTTTAGCTTCTGTAAGAGCCCGTTTGGGTTAAGTATTTTTTTATGGATGCTTTTCAGGGGTTGCACGTTTTTTTGAATGGGACGGCTTTTTAAATTTAATATGGTTGATATTCAAAAATTCAGATGAAATAGTGAGTTCAAAATGGCAGTTAATGTATCTAAACAACATCAAAGTTTTGATTGGCAATATAAAATAGCTGGGATTGATATTGAGTTAAAAGAAAAAAAATTCATGGATGATGAATTTGAATATTACAAATCCACCAAAACCAGATCGAAGAAAAAATTTCGGCAAGACATGCAAAGATAAGTAGAAGTAATTCTGTAACCATCGGGTAATCGATCGGTAAATTATCAGTCGGCGCGTTGACCGGAATGCCGAAGGAATGAGGATAGCCGTAGGTCGATAAGGATAATCGCATCAAGTAACGATCATTAAAAACTAGTTAGATTTTGCTGTTCCTCTTCGCGTTTTTTGGAGTCGAGCGTGAAGAGGGCTCCAGTTTTTCGTATCGCAAAACAGTGGCTTAAAGAGGTCGCTTTCAAGCTGAAGTTTGGGATCCAAATGGAGAGAATCAATATGTTGATCCGATGTAAAAATTGCCACACAAATTGTCAGGCATATTTGAAGTATTCAGGCGCGGTAACACCTTTATCATGTAATGTGATGAGGGAGTAAGTAAATTATGTTCAATTTATTTAAGGATGAGTCACAAAGCGTTAACTCTTTTTTTCTGTTCATGCAGAGCTTGGCGAATCGCAATCTGGTTGCGGAAGCATTAAAAGTCAGCGAAGCTAAATACCGCAGTTTGCTCGAAAACATGGGGCTGGGCGTGATCTATCTGAGTAATGTGGGAACGGTGATCTCCGCTAACCAGGTTGCTGGACAAATAATGGGGATGCCGCTTGATAATATGATGGGGCGCGCATTGACCGATACTTGCTCAAGAATTGTTAAGGAAGACGGCTCGGTTCTTGCTCATGATCAGCATCCGGCCATGTTGGCCTTGCGTACCGGCAAGCCTGTGGAAAATGTCGTCATGGGGCTGTTTAATCATGCACAGCAAAACCATACCTGGGTGATGTCCAGTTCCGTACCGGAATTCCTACCGGGAGAGCGAGAGCCTCATCAGGTTTTTATGACTTTGACCGATATTACCCGGCGAAAGCGGGCCGAGGAGGAGTCAAGTCTGGCATCGGTTATCGTTAATAATACAGGCGAAGGCATTGTTGTCACAGATCAGGACAATAAAATCATTTCGGTGAATCCTGCCTTCACGATCTTAACCGGTTTTTCCCGTCAGGAGGTTTTGGGCAAGAGGGCTCATTGTTTTCAATCCCCAAAAGATGCCATAAAAATTGATGAGGCGTTGCGCAACAGCAGAAAAAA
>SWBX01001626.1_pt1 | contig 17051 bp, 13 predicted proteins | sample 4693051 | NCBI WGS metagenome assembly SWBX01 (sample SAMN10267272, study PRJNA491770) | bioreactor metagenome | isolation source: DHS bioreactor inoculated with marine | place: Japan: Omine Ridge, Nankai Trough | reverse complement strand
CCGGGAAGATTGGCGTAAATCAGGGAGTTTCTCAGGAGGTCTACCATTAAGAGATTTTATATCACAGGGTTGATATTAATTCTGGCAGGAATCGGTTGGAGTGACCTTGTATACGCCGGAAATCCTGTGTTCTGGCCGGCCCGGCAGGATATTCATGCCGGATTGAATTTTCAATGTATCGCTGCAGGTGATTTCAATACTGATGGAAACATGGATCTTGTGGTTGTTTCATATCCTCCTGGTGATAATGGACACAAAATATCCCTGCTCCTGAATGACGGTAACGACACATTTTCGCAATCGGTCATATCAGATCATGATACCGACAAATTATGCAGTGGTGATTATAATGGCGATGGTCTGATGGATTTTGCAGCCATCAACTATGGGTCATTTGATGAATTTCATCAGGCACTGATTCGACCCGGCAATTTTGTGATATTTTTTAATCAGGGAAATGGTACGTTTGTACCGGGGTCCGTATTCGATGACACGCATATGTTTAAGGATTATGCGATGGTTGATTTAAACGGGGATGGATTGCAGGATTTTGTTTTTACTGTATGTCGGGATGGGAAATTAAGCTGGTGGTTCGGACAGGCTAATGGTACCTTTATCCGGCAGGCGGAAATTGAGTTGGAAGAGGCTCTCAAATGGATTGCAACCGGTGATTTCAATCATGATGGTTATCCGGATATCGCAGTTACTGAGTATTACAGGGAGCATTGTTTAATTTTCCTCAACGACGGAACCGGACAGTTCAACCAATTTGGACAGATCACACTGGAATTAGCAGCGTTGGATATAATATCCATAGATATTGACAACGATGGATATGAAGATCTTGTTTTCAACTTCTGTCATCATGAGACGGATCATTTAAACATGGATGTATTCCGGAATAATGGTGACGCGACATTTACGTTTTTTGAGCGATATCCATTACATAATTATATCTGTGTTTTAAAATTACTAACCGCAGATTACACCGGCGATGGCTATAACGATATCGCCGCGTGTTGGCAGAATGGACTTGTCCGCATTTTTGAAAACAACGGGAATTGCACTTTCACTGCAGCGGGAGATTATGGCATATCCGGTAATGGCGGACGTGCCAACCTGGATATCGGAAATTGTGATTTTAACGGTGATTACCGGCCTGACATTATCGCAGGTGATGCGGATATCTCTATTTTAATCAACAAGGGGGATGGCACGTTTCCGGAATCCAACACCTGGAAGGCGCCGGCCAAGACATTTGGGCTTGAAACCGGTGACATGAACAACGACGGGATTTGGGATCTGGTGTACGGTCATGAATACGGGGTAACGGTCCTTATCGATGATGGCAGTGGCCTATTCACCGATTCCGTGGAGTGTCCTCTGGGTTCGTCAGCCAATGACGTGATACTGGGCGATTTTAACGGCGATTCATGGCTCGATATCGCGGCAACGCAATCCAATGCCAGCGCTGTGGCGGTATTCTTCAATGCCACAAACGGCACCTTCACCCTGCAATCCCACATTCCTGTACAGCATCTTCCTTCACAAATTCAGATTGGTGAATTTAATGGTGACAACGCTCCTGACCTGGCCGTGATAAATTCCGGCAGCGATTCCATCAGCCTGTTGTTTAATGATGGATCAGGCGGATTCACAACGACCGATCCGATTCCTGCGAACTATTCCGATGATCATCATCTGGCAGGGCTTTGCACCGCTGATTTCGATGGAAATGACGCAACTGATCTGGTTGTGGTGGAAGGGGATCTGATGATCTATTACAATCAGGGGAACGGTGTATTCTCCGCACCCAGTTTTCTGGGAGAATGGGCTGGAGACATCGGATTTGCCGGACCCCTTGCTGTGGATATCAATCAAGACGGGAATTTGGATATCCTCGTGGCTGGTGACATTGGTAGTATCGAAGGTGGTGGTGTATTTGTCTTCCTCAACAACGGTTCGGGTATATTTGAGAGTCAAAACCTTTTTGAAAACCGATACGGGGGTGAACGGTTGACGGTAGCGGATTTAAATCAAGACAATTTACTTGACATCATAATCCTGTGCGAAAATGCCAATCACGTGTCTGTCATGTGGCAATCGGCAGATGGAAGTTTTACGGAGGATAGTCATCGATACGGCTTGATGGGTTATCCTGTTGATCTGGTCAGTCACGATTTTAACGGCGATGGTTATCCGGATATCGCAGCTTCAAATTCAACGGCTGAAAACATCAGCATCCTGTTTAACACCATCGGTAATGTACCTTCCTGTGGAAACCCCGGTGTTGATATTTTTATGCCATCACATCATTTTACACCGGGCAGCCAATGTGGCTGCCGGGCAACCGTTTGTAATCCTACAGATCAGCCGCTGGAGGGATATCCGCTTTTTGTTATCCTGGAAGCCTTCGGTCACTTTTTCTTCGCCCCGGGATTTACAGAAAATGTTGATTCGTATCTGCCTTTGTACCCATCCATACCACCGGGTGAAACACGGGTGACGGTCATTCCCGATTTTACCTGGCCGGCAGGTGTTGGTGCTGCGGATAATCTTTACCTGTATGCAGCTCTGACAACACCGGATGTATCAGGTATTGCCGGTGAGATGGGAATCTGGGAGTTCGGATGGAGTACATCTGAATAAAAAAATATCGAATAGATGCTTCTATTTCCCGATACAGAACTCAGAAAAAATCGTATTGAGGATATCCGGGGGGATATGGTCCCCGAGAATTTCACCGGTACGTTCGTATGCAGACCGAAGATCCGGAACCGCGCATTCCGGCGGCTTTTCAAAGTCTTGAACATAAGTGTTCGACTGTGGTACAAAAGAAGGAGGAGGTATGAAATTGAAATTTGATCGCATCACCATTGATCCTTCCTGCATGAACGGTCAACCCTGTATACGCAACATGCGCCTGACGGTCCGGCGCGTCGTTGAATTAATCGCTTTCTATCCAATCCGGAAGGAATTGTTTCAGGAGTATCCTGAGCTTGAGGATGAAGATCTTCAGCAAGCGCTTCTGTATACAACCACATACCTTGATGACCGTACAATAGAACTTCCCGACAACCATGAAACTGCTGCTTGACCAAGGATTACCTCGATCATCGGCGAGATTACTGCGCGAAGCAGGAATCGATACAATCCACGTTGGTGGAATCGGCTTGTCTACTGCTGCTGATACAACGATACTGAAAAGAGGACGAGATGAAGAGCGCATCATCGTAACTCTTGATGCTGATTTTCATACACTGCTGGTACTCTCAGAAGCAAAGTCACCTTCTGTTATTCGTATCCGTATAGAAGGTTTGCGTGGAGAGAAATTGTCGGAACTTGTTCAAACTGTTATTAAGAATTGCGACAAGGAATTAAGGGAAGGGGCAATGGTAACCGTGGAGCCACGGCGGATAAGGATTCGTTGTTTCAGTACATTAAACCCAAAAACTCGGTTTTAACTACTTCCCGATACAGAACTCAGAAAAAATCGTATTGAGGATATCCGGGGGGATATGGTCCCCGAGAATTTCACCGGTACGTTCGTATGCAGACCGAAGATCCGGAACAGCGCATTCCGGCGGTGCATCTTCCCTGAGAATTTTCCGGGCGAACCGGACGTGATCCTGGATAACTGTCAGAAGTTTTTTCTGGCGGAGGGTCAACAACAGGGCCGATTCGGTTGTGTCCGGACGGTGATCATCGGCCCATTGAGAAAGCGCATGCCGAAGATCATCGATACCCTCACCGGTTTTAGCCGAAACGGGAAAAATCCCTTGTGATCCGGTCATCTCCAGAATCTTCTTTTGGAATCCGGCATCGGGTTGATCAGAGATATCGACTTTGTTCCAGACCGTTATGATACGCGTATCACCGGTGAGAGACCGAAGTTTTTTCGCCATGGATGGATCCGGCACGACACCGTCAATGATGAAGAGGATAAGATCCGCCGTGGTGAAACTGGCTTCAGACCGGCGGATGGCTTCCGTTTCCGCCACTGAAGAGGTCTTACGCAAACCGGCGGTATCGAACAGGGTCAGGGTGAGACCCCTGGTTTCCCAGAGACCTTCCAGGGTATCCCGGGTGGTACCGGGTTCATCAGCGACAATGGCCCGGTCCCGGCCGATGAGTCGGTTGAACAGCTTCGATTTCCCGGCATTCACCGGACCCGCCAATACCACGGTGAGACCTTTTTGCGCGGCATCGCCTTTTAGTCCCGCCGCTATCATATTTTCAATATCCATAGCGGTCTGCTCCAGGGCTGCCAGGGTCTGTGAAATTGGAATAGCCGGTTCTTCCTCAGGGAAATCCAGATCCAGTTCCAGGCCGGACAGGATCTTGAGAAGGGTTTCCCGGATCCGTCCCAGGGGCGCGGACAATCCCCCATGGAGCATCTTAAGGGCCAGTTTCCGTTCTGCTTCAGATTCAGCCGCCGTAAGAACCGCCACGGCTTCCGCCTGACTCAGGTCCAGCTTGCCGTTCTCAAACGCACGACGGGTAAACTCCCCGGGACCGGCCGGCTCAATACTTTCTTGCAGAAGCAGTTTCATCACGGCCTCTGCAACAGCAGAACTGCCATGGCAGGAAATTTCAACCATATCTTCACCGGTATAGGATGCCGGTGCCCTGAACACGGAAATCACCACATCATCGAAGGCTTCACCGGTTATCGGGTCCTGGATGGCGCCGGAACTCAGCGTCCATGGAGTTAAAAACTTTTTCGTCTTCCGCCGTGGTCTGAAAATCGCTGTAATCACTTTAAAGGTTTGCGGTCCGGATATCCGGATCACAGCCAGCCCTCCTTTTCCGGGAGGCGTGGCAATGGCGGCAATGGTTGTAATCATGACAGGGTGTCAGTGTGACATCATTCGGGACACGGCGGATTAGACTCTTTCACCGGAGAACCATAAAGGTCTTCCCGGGTACTGGATTCCTCCATGGAATCATTGCGATTCCGGCGGGATTCCTCATCGTAACCGTCACTGTTATCACCTGAATAGGCCGGATACACCTTGATTGGCTGGAAAAACCCGCTCCCGAAACTGATGGTTTTAATACCCTTGAACCGATTGGCAGCGATGTGGAAGAGACGGCGTTCCGATGGTGTCATGGGATCGGTAATTTCCGACCGGCCATTATCAAGAACCTCATGGCAGTAACTGTTCACCATTTTCTCAAGCTGCTGATGCCGTCGATCCCGGTAATTGTCGGAATCCACGGTGACAGGGATCAGGTTGTCTGTTGTCCGGTTCACCATCCGGTTTACCAGGTGCTGAAGCGCATCCAGATTTTGACCCCGGTGTCCGATCACCAGACCGGGTTCAGCACCGAGAATTTCCAGATATACAGAACCCAAACGGATCGTTGTGGCAATGCGTCCGCTCAAACCCATGTTCAGTAAAACACCTTTCAGATATTCCGATGCCTGATAAGCTTTTTCCAGGGTGGGATCGATAAGAATTTCAACTCGGGGTTCGCCGGTGTCAGGATCCGGTTCGAGAATATCCGATTCACTACTGAATTCACCCTCAAGTTCATCATTGGTGGGACCCAGTTGCTCCCGTGTGGTGTGCCAGTCTATGGAATCAAGCTTCCTGGATTCTGTCACGTGCTATTCTCCTTCAATCAGATCGGTTTATTTTGTCGCCTATCAGTTCTGCTCATCATCCCCGCCGTGTCCGGCTGATTTCAGATCTCCCAATTTCTTTTGTGTCCGCGCCTTGACCCGGGGTTCTTCATCCTCATCATCCTTGCCAGGCCGGATATGCATGAAATACTGCTGGGTAATGGTCAGGATATTGTTGGTGAGCCAGTACAACACAAGCCCTGACGGAAAATTCCAGAACATGGCCGTGAAAATGATGGGCAGAAACATCATCATTTTCGCCTGCCGGGGATCTCCGGTGGTCGGTGTCATCTTCTGCTGAACGATCATACTCGCACCCATGATCAGCACCAGAGCGATATCGGGTTGAGACAGATCACCGGCCCACAAAAACGCCGCTCCACGCATCTCAATCAGATTCATCAGCATCTGGTACAAGGCGATAAATACCGGGAACTGGATAAAGAGGGGCAGACATCCACTCATGGGATTGGCCCCGTGTTTCCGGTACAATTTTGTCATTTCCGCCTGCTGTTTCCGGGGATCTTTCCGGTACCGCTCCTGGATTTCCTTCATCTGCGGTTGAATGACCTGCATTTTTTTCATTGATTTCATGGATATGTGAGAGAGCGGGAAAAGGATGAGTTTAATCGCAATTGTCAGGAAAATGATGGAGAGACCATAATTATGGACCACATGATTAACGCTGATGATGACATGATAGAACATCTTGCCCAGAACGGTAATCCATCCAAAATCCACGATATTTTCGATGCCGATCTCAAGATCCTCAAGGCGATTGTATTTCTTGGGGCCGATGATCAGATGGACGGATTTTTCCGCCTCCCGTAGCGGCCATGTCCCCAACTGAATACCGACAAAAGCCTTTTCAGGTTTCTTGTCGGGCGTCCCGTTCATCACGGGTTCCACGAACGCTTTGCCCATCCCGGCAGCAGGCACCAAACCCATGAAAAAGAAGCTTTCCTGAACCGCGGCCCAGGAAACCGACTCGTTATAGACCCATCGACTGGTGAGTTTTTTAATTTTGGGTTCTTCCCGGTCTTCACTCAGCATCAGCACCGGACCGCTTTTTATGAACCGGTTCGTCGTTCCGTTTTCCATGGGTACCAGTATGGTTTCCGGAAGAACAACTGAAACGATATCACCGGTTTTACGAGCGGAGATATGATCGATATCCAGGGTGAGATCCACCATAAACTTATCGAAATGGAAGGTCATGGTCTTTTCGACAACCAGGGAATCCAGTGTTCTGGCGGTAAAATGAATTGTAGCAGAGGTTCGGGTTTCATCCAGAACAAACTCCGATTCCAATTCCTGGATTTCATACATCAGCGTGTTTGCAGCATCAGATTCACCGATCCGGATATCACCGGGATAGTAACGGGGATCAAGTGGCGAAATCATCTCCAGGGGTTCACCAAACTCATCCGAATATTCAGGCAATGTCCAGCTTGTGACATGAGCGCCATGACTGGTCAGCACGGCAACGTAATCATGGGCACGGATTGTGATGATCCGTTCCTCGGGAACCGGTGTCGCCTCAAACGGCTCAGGTAAAATGTCGCCATCTTCACCCGCAGTAACCCCGGATCTGATTTCTCCCGCTGTCCCGGACTGTGTCGGCAGAAGCGAGTGTTCCGGAACCGGTGAACTCAACGTGAGATCATCCTCCGGGGCCGGCGGCGACGGCGGCATAATATAGGATTTCCAGAACATGAGAACAATGAAAGATAAAGCAATTGCCAGAAGAAAACGTTTTTCCATTTAACACTCTTTCGAATGGCATACCGGTCCGGAACCCTGCCGTCTGGGAACGGGATCGATCCCGCCGGGATGGAACGGTTGGCATTTTATGATGCGGTTTAACCCCAGCCATAACCCTCGAATCACACCCCATTCCTCCACAGCCTCCTGAGTATATTCAGAACATGTGGGATAAAAACGGCATGATGGCGGCAACAGGGGCGACACCAATTTTTTGTAAGTACTGAGTATTCGAATTACGACACGTTTCATGTTTGCAGATCAATCTCCATTGAATCCAGGGAGGAAATAATCTGCTCTTTTATACGCTGAAGATATCCCGCGCATTCAACAGAGGATACTTTTTTCATGGGATGTTTTGCCAAAATTACAAGATCCAATCCGGCAGGTAGACCGTCTGAAACCACTCGAATGGCTTCCCGCAAAACCCGTTTGATCCGGTTTCGAACCACCGCATTCCCGATCTTCCGAGTGACCGTGAGACCGAATCGCACACTCTGGTGAGGTTGTGGAAGAACAAATAACAGAAAACAGCGATGGTGGAGTTTTTTCCCTTTGTTATAGACGTCCTGAAACTGTCGCCGCTTTTTTAAACTGACAGGATGCGGGGGCCGGGAAGGTGTTCCATTTAGACAGTGAGCCGTTTCCGTCCTTTTGCCCGACGTCTTTTCAGGACTAACCTGCCGGCTTTCGTGCTCATGCGTTTCATAAATCCGTGTGTGCGTTTTCTTTTGATTCTGCTGGGTTGATATGTTCTTTTCAATTTTCCGCCTCCTTTATTTAAATAACTCTCTTTGATCTGTTTCAAACATTCGCTCAAAAAAAGGCGTATTTGCATACCACGCCCTGAACGAATCGCCAATTCTACTCATCGGGATATAGGCTGTCAAGTCACTTTGAATAATCAATAACCAATGCTTTCCCGTCGCTGCTTTACCTCTGATTGTTCATGCTCGATTAGTCATTATTACATATGAATTTAAACGGATAATGGATAATTCATAATGGATAATTTATAACCGAAAAACAGTGAGTACGCGGTCCTCCGTGAACATGTCAGCGGCTTTTTCTTCAGTCCGGTTTTCATTTTCATTGAACTTACAACAAAAGTGAAATATAAAACGATCAGGGGTAGGACGGGATTCTTTTCAACTTTTCATTGGAGATATAATTTGAACACTCAGACACCCATTCCGGTATCTTTATCCAGCCTGTCTCAGGGAAAGACGATCATGGGACGGTCCGATCTGTTTTCACGCACCATGCATCCCCGGGAACGATCCCTGCGCATGGGTGTTTCCCATCGGGTCAGTGAGATGGAGTATCTGGAGTATGTCTCACAGCAAGTCCTGGAATGGACCGATGCGGACTGTGATTTCCTGGCGGAAGCCCTGGAAAGTGTTGATAGAATCCTCATTGAATCGGACTTCCGGGTTCAGGAACCTTTCACTCTGATAAAAACCTCGGGGAAGGATGAATGGAACAGTCCTTACACCCGACAAAGTGCGGTGATACTCCCGAAACCAAGACTCCGGAAATTCGCAGCACCCCGGGAAATGGTCCGGCTGCTGCTTCATGAGTATTTCCATATTCTCTCCCGCAACAACCCGGAAATTCGCACGGCGTTGTACGAACTGCTCGGGTTTTACCCCATGGACGCCAAATCCGTCCCAATCCCCGAGGACCTGCGCGGACAGATGATCACCAACCCCGATGCACCCTGCCGCAATCACTTCCTGACGGTTTCAACCGGGACCAGCAAAACAGATTCCGTCCCTGTAATATTTCTGAAGGAGGGTCTGTCCACCATTAATATCAGTAATGACATTGCACGGAGCATTCAGATCCGTCTTCTGCCGGTGAATAATCGCGGCGGCAGTTGGACCGTGACCAGAGACGATCATGACCAAATCACGGTATTAAATCCCGGTAACGGTGTCGTTCTGAATCCTGTACTCTCTCACCAGCTCCCTTTCTTTGCAGAACCGGAAGAAATGATGGCGGAGATGTTCGTGGCTCTGCTCATGAACAACAGGGATGGAAGCAATCCGTTATTGAATGCCATGAGCGCGGTTCTGACCTCCAGATAATCATCACGTGCGGTAGGTAGAGGTTCACGAATTGTTATTCTGAACGATACGATTTCGTCCCCGGAGACGTAACACCTCAGCTGCAAATTTTGACAGAATTTCTGTTGTATTGTTTAATAAGAACAGGAGGGGACTTCTGGTCCTGTTAATTTTTTTACTTCCCGGGGGAGGGTTTAAGATGAAATTCAGCTATGTACTTCTGGTTCTTTTAAGTTTCACAACAGCAACAATGGGTTATGTTGAACACAAACTTGTTCCCAGTGTCGGGAATGTTGCCGATAACTTCGGGATCAGTGTTGCCATGGATGGGGACTGGGCTGCGGTGGGTATGCACGGTGATGATACTCAGGGGAGTGATTCCGGATCGGTCTGGATATATCATTACAATGGTGCCAGCTGGAATGAATCACAGGTTCTCTATGCCAGTGACGGTCAGGCCGGTGACTTATTCGGCATATCTTTATCACTGGAAAATGATGGCTTATTGGTCGGGGCAATCGGAGACAGCACCAATGGGGCAGGTTCAGGATCTATATACGTATTTTATCTCAATGGTGAAACCTGGAGTGAAGGACATAAACTGTTGCCTGACGACGGGGAAGCCGGTGATGGTTTTGGAATTTCCGTTTTCCTTTCCATCAATACTGTGGTGGTGGGTGCATATCTCGATGATGATAATGGTATCAATGCCGGATCTGCGTACGTTTTCAAATACTCCGGCGGATGGGATCAGGAAGCCAAATTACTGGCCGGTGACGGACAGGCCGGTGATAATTTTGGTTATGCCACCAGTATTTATGGTGATGATATCGTCGTAGGCGCCGGTGAAGACGATGACCAGGGACTGGATGCCGGCTCTGCGTATGTTTTCCACCGCAGTGGTTCCAGTTGGAGTCAGACGACGAAACTGCTGGCAAGTGATGGTTGGGAAAATAATCATTTCGGGATTGCCTGTTCTATTTTCGGCGATTTTATTTGTGTAGGGGCATATCGGGGCAATTCCAATACTGGTTGTGCATATATGTATGGACGTAACGGAGGCGCCTGGGATGATGAAAGAATACTGGTTGCCGGCGATGCCGATACTGACGACCGGTTTGGTATTTCCGTTTCACTTGAGGCTGATTATGCGCTGATTGGCTCCTGGCACGATGACGTTGGGGGTATGAACCGGACAGGTTCTGCCTATGAGTATTTATTCGATGGATATCACTGGATCGAAATGCAGAAATTCATCCCAACCGATGGCGAAGAAAATGATGAATTTGGTGTTTCTGTCTGCACCAACGCCACAAGAGCCATTGTCGGTGCATGGCTGGAAGATGAGGTTAATAACAACTGCGGGGCAGCATATATATTTGACGGCGCACCCATGCCAATTCCCAGTACCGGCTTTTTTGGCGGTGCTCTGTTGCTGTTTCTTTTCAGTTGTTTACTGGGTACCCGTTATTTTTTCAGGTCCTGAAATCGTTCCGCCATTATCCGCACCTGCTTTTTTCCACTTTTCCATTGTCAATTCCCCCACATTCCGACTATATTCCATAAAATCCCGGACCGCTGAGATTAATTAATCCCGGGCAGAGTGAGAAATGATATACGCACAATTCGACCACATGACATTCAGTTTTCCCACCCAGGTGATTGCCCGGGATATCACGTTCCAGCTAAAGGAGTCCTGCCGGATCGGTCTTATCGGCGCTAACGGGTCGGGGAAAACAACACTGTTTAAACTCCTTACCGGAGTATTCACGCCGGATTCCGGATCCGTCATCAGAGCGCGGGATCTGCGAATCGGACATCTTCCGCAGATTGCCACGTTTATGTCGGATGATACCCTCAGGGAAGAGGTGCGAAAACCCTTCGAACATCTCAGGAAAATGGAAGCGGATCTGGAACGTCTTACCCAGGAGATGTCGGTAGGGGCCGGTACGGATCTGGTGAACCGATATGACACCCTTCTGGAACGGTTCGACCGGGAAGGTGGTTATCGGTATCGGGCGTGGATTGATGAAATTCTGGGAGGACTGGGATTCCGGAAATCTGTCTGGGACCGGCCGGTTTCCAGTTTTTCCGGTGGTGAACAGGCTCGGATTCTCCTGGCAAAACTTCTGCTTGAAGAACCAAATCTGCTCCTCCTGGATGAACCAACCAACCATCTGGACATCGAAGCCATCGAATGGCTGGAAAGCTACCTGGAAAAATTCAATGGCGGTGTCATCATCATTTCTCATGACCGGTATTTCCTCGATCGCACCGTTAAGCAGATCATGGAACTGGTTCGGACCCGAACCGATCTGTATACCGGAAATTACACGCTGTTTCTTGAAGAAAAAGCGAAACGGCTGGAACTAAACCGGAAAAATGTAATGCTTCAGCAGAAACAGATTAAAAAGCTGGAGGATTTCGCTCAGAAACACATGGCGGGACAAAAAACAAAACAAGCTCAAAGCCGATTGAAAACACTGGAAAAAATCGATCGGATCGAAACACTTACGGTTGATCGAAGGTCCATGAAAATTCATATGGACCCGCAGAAAACAACCGGAAAGATCGTTCTGGAAGCTCTGGATCTGGCCAAATCCTTTGGTGAAAAACAGTTATTTGAGAAAGTGAACCTTCATGTTCTCCGGCAGGATGTGGTGGGTATGATCGGGCCCAACGGCTGCGGCAAATCCACACTCCTGAAAATTTTAAACGGTGAAATCCCCGCAGATGACGGGGTTTTTCAGTGGGGACATCAGGTGGAGATCGGGTATTTCGATCAGCATCTTACCGGACTGGATCTTGAGAAATCCGTTTTGGATGATGTCTGGGATATCCGACCCACCTGGCAGATGAAGGATATCCGGGATCATCTGGGCCGATTCCTTTTTTCCGGAGATGATGTCCACAAGATTATCGGATCCCTGAGCGGTGGCGAGAAAGCACGGGTGGCTCTGGCAAAACTGCTTCTGGAAAAACGGAACGTTCTGTTGTTGGATGAACCCACAAACCATCTGGATCTCGCGGCCCGGGACGCCCTGGAAAAGGCACTTCTGGATTTTTCCGGCACCGTTATTCTGGTCACCCATGACCGGTACCTGCTGGACCGCGTGGTGAATAAAATCTGGGCCATGGATACCGGTACAGTGGATGCATTTTTTGGGGATTACAGTTACTACCGGGAAAAACGAGCGGAAATAAAAACGGAAACAAATGCGGTCGATGCCGAAACAGAAAAAACCGACGGAAGAAGTTCCCGGAAAAGTTTGCGGAAAGCCCGGGCGGAGATACGGAAAAAAACCGGTAAGTCCTCAAAATACTATGAACGGGCAATTGCAGAACTGGAATTGGAACTGACCACCGTTACGGAAGACCTGAAAAACCCGGAACTGGCTACGGACTGGACCGCCCTGGACACACTCATGGAACACCAGAAATCACTCACAAAAAAACTGGATCTCACCGTCGAACTCTGGGAAAACGCCGCTGAAGCAGAACAGACGTTGGAAAATCAGTGATCAGTGCGTTGGTGATCGGTGCGTTAGTGATCGGTTGAGTGATCAGTGCGTCAGTGATCGGTGCGGTGATGAGTCGTGATGATGTCTGGATAGCCCCGGGTTCTTGACCCGCCAAAGGAACGACCGAAGTTTTCCGCTTGCGGGAAACTTATTCAATCAGGCGGTTCCGTCCCGGGGGGTCAGCGGGAAACACATCGCAGAAACATCATTTCAACGGTCCAACCATAATCCCGGCAGCAAACCGGCCGGTTGTTCCCCGGGAACCCCGGTGAGAAAAATACTTATCCGGCAGACAGGCCGTGCACTCATCCATGCAGTTGATACTCCCCGGAGAAATCCCCATATCAAGGCAGATATGTTTCACTGCACCGGAAAGATCAAGATTTCGGGAACCGGTCCGGGGCGAATAGCAAAATGACCCGGCGGATTCAGGGTCCACCTCATAGCAGCATAAACCGATACAGGGACCAATACCCGCTATCAGATCCACTGCCTGTGATTCATATCGGGTTATAAATGCCGAAACCGCCGCCTGAACAATACCGGCCTGAATCCCTCGACGACCGGCGTGAACAGCGGCAACAACTCCCCGATCGGGATCCGCCAGAAGGAGAGGTACGCAGTCCGCCACCAGGATCATGCAGCAGATACCGTCTTGCCCGGTGATCAGACCGTCACACGAAGGAATAGCGGTGGATGGATCAATGGAGCCGGCACCCCTGTCAGCCGGAGTTACCTGATGGATCCCGACCCCATGTGTCTGTCGGCAGAAGACCATCTGACCCGGGTCAATCCCCACCGATGACGCAAGCCGCGCCCTGTTTTGTCCCACATCTTCCGGCCGATCCGGCACAAGAAAACTCAAGTTCAGGGAATCAAAGGGAGACCGGCTCACCCCACCTTGCCGGGTGGTGATAAAATGGGGAATTCCCCACTCCCGGAACAGGGGGAATGTCAGCAACGTATTTTTATGCACGACAGTCATGAGCCAATCATAGATCATGATAATAGCAAATGTCATCCCGGCGGAAGTAATGGAATAAACCACCCTGTCGAAACAAACAATCATCCCCTGCTCCAGGTTTCCTGGAGGAGGGGACAGGAGGGGATGAGGCCTGGGACAGGAGGGGATGAGGCCTGACTTTTGACAAACCGATCCTCCCGGTTTAGCATTCCCGGCGGAGGTGCGGAAGTGCGTAGATTACTTTTATTGATTCTCATCCTGATTCTCGGGTGCTCACCCGGGGAAAAATCTCAAGACACGGTTCTGGAACGATCAGATGCCGTTCGACCCAAAGTACTGCTTCTTGGGTTTGACGGTGCTAATTGGAATACCATTAATAATGCTGTAAAACAGGGTCTCATGCCCAACCTGTCCCGACTGATCTCATCAGGAACAAGCACGCCCCTTAAGACCATCAAACCAACCCTCACACCGGTAATCTGGACGTCTGTGGCCACCGGGAAACTGCCGGATAAACACGGTATTCAAGCCATTGTGGGCCGGAACAAAAAAACCGGCGCCATGATCCCACTCTCGTCAACACAGATCAAAGTCAAGACAATCTGGGAGATTCTCTCGGAGAATGACCGTGAAGTATGTGTGGTACGATGGCCTGTGACCTGGCCGGTCTTCCCTGTTACCTGTCCCATAAGATCGGAGTAGGGTTGTGGGGAAAATGATGCCGGCCGGTTCTATCCGGATACCCTTCCGACGAACCTGAACGTGGTGCGACCGGAATTCCGGTTAAATGACATTGAAACTCTCACTGGACTTTCCCGCGAAAAATACGAATCCCTGCCGGATGAATGGCGATGGAAACTGATGATATTAATCCGGGAATATAACCTGGATATCTATTTTCGTGATGTTGCCCGGGAACTGCTTCAGGACGGTCAGAAAGATCTGACTGCGGTCTATTTCTATTCCATGGACGCTCTGGGTCACTCATTCTACAAATTTCTGAACGAAACCAGCCGAAACGCCGACGATCCGGATTTTTCATCCATCATGCCCAACTGGTGCTGGCTCTACGACCAGTTCATCGGAGAGTTAACCAAACTTGTCGCTCCGGACACACACATCATGATCTGTTCTGATCACGGCATGGAACTGGCTCTGAAACCCCAGAACTTTCTGATCAGGGATATAAACGACCCGCCGAAAGACGGGACTGATTCAGCAGCACCCGACATATCCCCCGCACCACCTTACGAGACGGATCCGTTTTCCGTTAAACTGGAGTACACTCTCCCCAGTGGACAGCACATTAATGCCCCGGATGGCATATTCGTCTTTTCCGGCACCCATGTGAAACCCGGAAAACCGGTGGCGCCTGTAAGTGTCACTGATATTACGCCAACGCTTCTGTATTTTCTGGGACTGCCGGTAGCTGAAGATTTCGATGGTCGCGCACTTACGGGACTGTTTACCGATGAGTTTATCAGGAAACACCCGGTAAAAACGGTGACCACTTATGAAACGGCCGATAAGAAACAGGGAAAAAACGGCAACGCGGATAAAACTTACGACGATGAAGATGCGCTTCTTCTAAACAGACTGAAAGCGTTGGGATATATTTGATTGAAACGACTCCGCTTCGTTCCGCAACACGGGACTCTGAAAGCGTAGAATCATGGGGGAATTGAGAGTGATGATTAATCGGGAAATCACCGGAGATGAACTGTTTGATAAACGGAATGATCGGATTCCGGTGGTCACACAGGAGAAAAGTACCGGCCGAATCCTTGGCCTTAATCTCACCAACCGGGAAGCTTTCAATAAGACGCTTGAAACCGGAGAATGCCATTATTTCGACGAAGTAAACAACGCAGTCTATCTCAAAGGGGAACATTCCGGTGAAGTGGAAACCATCCTTGAGATGCATCTGGACAGTTGCCATGCCCGGCGGCATGAACTGCATTTGCAGTACCGGGTGACAATGGCCGAAGGCAAATGCAAATTCGGCGTGACGGACTGCCACTTTTATGTGTACCGGGATGGCCGGTTCGTCTTTGATTCCGGCTGCATTTCCAATCCGGAAGCCGTAAAAGAATTTAAGGAACGGATCGAAACGCTACTCAACACAGAAGACGATCGGGATCATCAGAAACGATTTTTGAAATTGTAAATTTTCTCTACGATCCCGATTTCAGGGAATGGGACCGACCGCACCGGAGACAGGCTATATTCTCTTTATGGAATTTCGCCGGTACCTTCAATTTTGCTCCGCATTCGCAATCAATAAACGTATAATTCCGGGCTTTCCAGATGGCATTTGTCGTCTCCCGGGCTTTCCCGGCCTGTGTTTCCGGTTCGGCGACAGCCATCATGGCGCCGGTGAGAATCATGCCGCCTGCACCGGCACCCGGGGCAGTTACGGAATCCGCCAGAGAACCGTCAGGAATGAAAATACCGCCGGGCCGCGTCTTAACCGGCTCGGCTTTCCGGGCTGACGGCGGGATCACAGACGCTTTCGACTGGAGCACCTTCCGATATGATTCGTCATACTGGGAAAAATCAGCGTTCCCGGCCATACCTCGCAGTATTTTCACCCGATCCAATGTGTTGGGGTGTGTGCTGAACAATCCCGCCGCCCCCGACTTCAACTTACGGAGCGGGTTAATGATAAACATGGGGGCCGTTACTTTGTTCGCATGACGCATCTTCACCGGTGATACCGATATTTTTTCCAGTGCACCGGCCAGACCTTCGGGATACCGTGTGAACTGAGCTGACGAGGCATCGGCAAGATACTCCCGCTTCCGGGATGCCATCATGTATATGACCTGAGCCAGTATGGGTGAAAGAATCATCAGGACCAGTCCGACAACCATAATAATAACTTGAGCCTGTCCGCCACCCGATGATGAGGTCCGGGAACGACGGCTGCCGCCGGTCCAGAACATGGTCCGGAGACTCACATCAGCAATCATCACAATAGCGCCCATCATGACACCGATCATGGTCATGAACAGAATATCCCGGTTTTTGATATGCCCGATTTCGTGAGCGATCACGCCCTGCAGTTCATCCCGGTTCAACTGGTTCAGAAGACCTGTCGTCAC
>SWBX01002022.1_pt1 | contig 17124 bp, 16 predicted proteins | sample 4693051 | NCBI WGS metagenome assembly SWBX01 (sample SAMN10267272, study PRJNA491770) | bioreactor metagenome | isolation source: DHS bioreactor inoculated with marine | place: Japan: Omine Ridge, Nankai Trough | reverse complement strand
TACACCGACGTTGACCCCCACATTGACGCCAACAAATACGCCAACGTCGACTCCAACACAGACACCCACGAACACACCTACTTTGACACCTACCGCCACTCAGACGCCCACGAGCACACCGACGCTTACGCCTACGCCAACTTCTACACCGACGTTGACACCGACAAATACGGCTACGGCGACGCCTACCGGGACACCTACGCCGACACAGACCCCCACGAGCACACCAACCCCCACACTTACACCGACCCAGTCGCCGACATTAACCCCGACTCCCACACAAACACCAACGGCGACTCCCACACAAACACCTACGGCGACTCCCACTAACACGCCAACATTGACCCCGACACCAACACCGACGAACACGCCGACATTTACACCGACGGCAACACCTACACCGACAAATACTCCAACAGATACGCCTGTCCCACCCACAGACACACCTGTCCCACCCACAGACACACCGGTTCCGCCGACAGACACGCCTGTACCACCCACGGATACCCCGGTTCCGCCGACAGACACACCCGTTCCGCCGACAGATACGCCTGTCCCACCCACAGACACACCGGTTCCTCCAACAGATACGCCTGTACCACCCACGGATACCCCGGTACCGCCGACAGACACACCTGTTCCACCGACAGACACACCTGTCCCGCCCACAGACACACCCGTTCCACCGACAGACACACCTGTCCCACCGACAAATACCCCTGTTCCACCGACAGATACGCCTGTCCCGACCGAAACACCCACACTTACTCCCACACATACTCCCACGCCGACAAACACGCCGACAGCGACCAATACCCCCATCTGTCTGCATCATGGTGATGTTGTTCGAGACGGTTTCATAACAGCCGGTGATTCCCAGCTTGCATTTGCCATCACGGTAGGTCACCATGACCCCACATTTGATGAGGAGTGTGCTGCGGATTGTAATGATGACGGGTGGATTACAGCCGGGGATTCGCAGACGATTTTTGCCATGATTTTCGGGCATGATCAATGTGTGGATCCGGTACCGCCCCTTAAGTCACAGTGGGATTGAGACTATACATGGCATGATCTCTTCGGGATCGCCCATCGAAAACAGGAAGGATGATCATCTTCGGATTGTAGCGGAGAAGGATGTTCGGTACCAGCGCGGTACGCTGTTGAATCATGTTCATCTCATTCACAACAGTCTTCCGGAATTGTGTATGGATGAGATCGAATATTCCATGACATTTTTTGGGAAAACCATCTCGGCTCCCCTGATGATTGCATCAATGACCGGTGGTACCGATAAGGGGTTTGAATTGAACTGTCGTCTGGCAGCTGCCGCGGCTTCAGCCGGAATCCCTCTTGCTCTGGGAAGCCAGCGGGTGATGTTGGAGCAGCCGGCGACCCGTAAATCATTTGATGTACGATCGTATATACCCGATGGCATTCTGCTGGGAAATATTGGTGCCCGGCAGTTGGTAAATGCAACCCGGGATCAGATCCGTTTTCTGGTGGACGCCATTTCCGGTGATGGGCTTTGCATTCACTTGAATGCTGCCCAGGAAATGGCACAGGATGAAGGTGACAGAGATTTCCGGGGACTTTTGAACGGGATTGCGGATGCTGTTGAGATTCTTGATGGGCGCGTTCTCGTCAAGGAAACCGGTTCCGGTCTTTCCCCGGCTGTTGTTCAATTCCTGATTTCAGTCGGTGTGGTCTATATTGATGTATCCGGTGTTGGCGGCACGTCATGGATCAAGGTGGAGAAATACCGGGGGTCTGATCTGGAAAGCCGATCGATTGCTGAGACTTTCGGGGAGTGGGGAATACCAACGGCTGCCGCGGTGGCAGGTGCTCGCCGGGTAGCGCCTGAATGTCGGGGCATCATTGCTTCAGGGGGAATTGAGACGGGACTGGATGTTGCTCGCAGTATCGCACTGGGCGCGGATCTTACTGCGCTGGCACGGCCGTTCCTGCTGGCAGATAATCATCCCGGGGGGATTGAGAAATTTATTTATAAAATTATTGCAGAACTGAAAAGCGCCATGCTCCTTACCGGATCCTGTACCCTGACTGATCTCCGCAATGCACCGCGGGTTATCACCGGTGATCTTGATAAGTGGATGGCGCTAAATACCTGAAAGTTCGTTTAAGGCGTTGACTATCCGGATAACCACTTCGGAATATGCTCCCTGAATCTCGCAACCGGATGCTTTGGAATGCCCTCCACCGCCGAATAACGCAGAAACACGACCGACATCATACGATTCTGTTGCTCTCAGGCTGACCTTGAATGCGCCTGGTTCCAATTCCTTCAAAAAAGCAGACACTTTCACTGATGCCAGGGAAATACCCAGATCACTGAATCCCTCTAATACATGCAACCCCCCGGGGTTTTCCCGGAAAAAATCATGATCCAAACACATAATCGCAATTGTGCCATTTTCATGAAGTGTCATATCCGTCATAATGCGTCCCAGGGTTTTCGCTTTGAGGTGTGACCAGCGGTAAAAAAGTCGCTCGGTGATCTTCTCGGGACTCGCACCGGCGGCGACCATGGTCGATGCCAGAGCAAGGGTCCGGGAACCGGTATTGGAAAACCGGAACTGTCCGGTGTCAAACAGGATACCGGTGTACAGCGCTTCAGCCATTTCACTGTCCAGTGGAATGGGGAGCTCTTCATATAGTTTGGCCAGAAGCTCACATGTGGATGATACGGATGTATCAATGAGTTCCAATCCTCCGAAACCGTTGACCCGGGGATGATGATCAATGGTGACGATTTTGTGGCAGCTTCCGAGAAGTTCTGAAACACGTCCCAGTCGGGTGGCATTGGGCGTATCCAGAAGCAGTGCGATTCGAGGTGAAAACGGTAAAGGAGTATCCTGAATGCTGCGAATGGAATCAAATCCGGTAAGGAACTCATACCGGGAATCGGGCGCAGCATCATCCAGCACAGCAATGCACCGCTTATTCAGCTTGCGTAATACGCACAACATGAAACAAACCGACGCAACAGCATCTCCGTCGGCACGAATATGTGCCGATATCAGAAAATCATCTTCTTCCATCAGCAGGTGGGAAATTTCTTTTGTTGTGTCAGTTTTCTGTTTCAGTTTCTCATCCTCCCGATATCGATCAGCAAAACACGAGAGGATAGCCCGGTCAGTTCCAGGAGTCAAGAAATCTTGATCTCATTCAATCCATCGGAAACTTTTATACCCGACACTGCTGATGAGTGTATTCCGATCCGGCGTGGTCAGAGCGGAGTAAAAACAGGCGTGACCGCTTGATCCCAGACCTGTCGGCCATGAAAACTCCGGAATCATGACAAATGTCTGCATCTGTTGCGCGGGAAAATCATATTCATAGAAGTCATACTCGCCAAATCCCGGTCCCATGAAAAACCGGCCATAGATCTCCAGAATAAAAAACAGGGGAGTATCAGGAAAGGAATCATCCGGGTAACAGTTATCCACCGTCACATGACAGTAAAAAGGGTCACCCGGATAGAAAATTTCAGCAGGCATTTCGATATCTACTGTCATGACCTGACATGGCAGCGGTGTGTTTTCTCCGGTGGGAGTCGGGGATGGTGTCGCTGTAGGTGTAAGGTCCGGTCCATTCAGAATTTCCAGGGTAAAATCACCACCGATACTCCGCCAGAAATTACCGTTGCACCAATGGTAGGATTGGGTTTCTCCAAAAAAATAATACGTTCCGGCTTCGGCATCTGCCGGGGGCAGGATAGTGTATTCTGTAATCCAGTAGTACCATTCGTATTGGATTCCTGAATGATAATCTGGTTCCGGACTTAGAATTTCCCAGCCTTCGGGAACGGTTTCTGAGACCATAGTGATGCTGGCGGTACCGCCCTGAATGTTGAATCGTACGGTAAATGCTTCACCGGGAACTGCGGTTTCCGGGAGATCACGATCCAGCCAGCACCATTCCGGAATACATGATGGCGTCGGTGTGGGTGTCATGGCACCTGTTGATCCGGCGAATAAAATGAAGAGTGAAATTAAAACGCAAAAGGCAAAACTTCCGGCTTCAGGTTTAATCATTGCTTAATCCTCCCTGCACAAAGAGACAGCAAGAATCGGGCCACAGCGTTCCGGCAGGTAAAAAATGTGGTTAAACATGAGTGATATAAAGCGTTGAAGGCAAAACGTGCAAAAATAAAAAACCTCCAGGAATTTCGTTTCCTGGAGGTTTTTACACGTTATGTAAGCTCGGTTTCCCGATTTATCCGCATTCCGAATAGCCGCAACTCCGGCAGGTTTCACAGCCATTGATATGTTCAACCACACCGCCGCAGTCCGGACATGCACCGCGTTCCCGTGAAACAGTCGAAACCGGATTATACTGTTGATCAGTATTCAGGTAACTCTGCAGGGCTTTGGCAATGGCATCGGAACAGGACAGAATTTTATTCTGCCCGAATCCTCTGGGTTTGTGACAGCTGATTCCGATGAGTTGTTTTATAATGGTTTTGGGTTCGATGCCGGAACGCAGGGCCAGGGAGCAGAGCCGGGCGGTGGACTGAGTCTGAGATGCTACACACCCACCGGCTTTACCAATCTGTGCGAAAACTTCGAATGCATTACCGGATTCATCTTCGTTTATGGTGACATACAGACTGCCGCATCCGGTTTCCATCTCAATGGTCCGACCGGATACAGATAGTGGTCTGGGTCGGGGTGAGATGACGGTTTTCGCGACCTGAGTATTGTTCTCAACCTTTTTCCCGGTGGAAAGCACCTGCTGGTCACGACTGCCATCCCGGTATACTGTGATCCCTTTACAGCCCAGTTTGTACGCCAGTTCATAGGCCATTCTAACTTCGGCTTCTTTAGCGTTATGCGGAAAATTGATTGTTTTTGATACGGCGTTGTCCGTGTATTTCTGAAAGCAGGCCTGCATTTGCACGTGCCAGTCCGGTGTGACGTCATGTGCCGTGACGAATACGGTCTTGGCACTGTCCGGCACTTCTTCCAATTTCTGGATACTTCCGGCATCATCGATTTTTTCCATGAGTTCAGAGGAGTAATAATCATTTTCCCGGGCATGGGTTTCAAAAAGCGGGTGTACTTCTATGAGTTCATCATCATCGAGAATCCGTCGTTTAAACACTACGGAAAACAGGGGTTCGATACCGCTGGAGCACCCTGCAATAATGGAGAGTGTTCCTGTGGGTGCGATGGTGGTGACGGTGGCGTTCCGAATGGGAGCTTTATCGGGTTGATCCCATCTGGAATTTTTATAATTGGGGAACGATCCCCGTTCTTCCGCCAGATCTCGGGATTGTTTCACCCCTTCTTTCTGGATGTGTTTCATGATTTTAGCGCCTGTCTTAAGACCGGCTTCCGAGTTGTAAGGGATACCCAGTTTAATCAGCATATCGGCGAAGCCCATGATTCCCAGTCCGATTTTGCGGTTTGAACAGGTCTGCTCCTGTATCTTCACCAGAGGATACTGATTCATCTCAATGACATTATCCAGAAACCGAACTCCTATGGCGATGGTTTTATCGAGTTTTTTATAGTCGATTTCAAAACCGCCGTTGGCTTTTTTCAACATCCGTGAGAGGTTGATTGAACCGAGATTACAGGATTCATATGGCAGCAGGGGCTGTTCACCACATGGGTTCGTGGACTCAATAGCACCGATATGCGGTGTGGGATTATCCGCATTGATATGATCCAGGAAAACAATACCCGGTTCCCCATTTTTCCAAGCCTGTTTGATTATAAGATCAAAGACTTTCCGGGCATCTTCCGTAGCCTGAACCTGACTGGTCCTGGGATTGATCAGAGGATATTCCGCATCATTCCGAACCGCTTCCATGAAAGAATCCGTCAAACCAATGGAAATATTAAAGTTCTTCAATCGTTCCTGCTGATTTTTGCAAGTGATAAACTCCAGGATATCGGGATGGTCTACCCTGAGAATCGCCATATTGGCGCCACGGCGAGTACCCCCCTGTTTTATCGCTTCCGTGGCAGAATCAAATACCGTCATGAAGGAAACGGGTCCGCTGGCCACACCGTTTGTGGATTTTACCCGGTCATCCTTGGGCCGGACACTGGAAAAACTGAACCCGGTGCCCCCACCGGATTTATGAATCAATGCGGTGTCACGGACAGTGTTAAAAATGGATTGAATGGAATCCGACACCGGCAGTACAAAGCATGCAGAAAGTTGCTGTAATTCCCGACCGGCATTCATCAGAGTTGGCGAATTGGGCAGGAATTCCAGGTTGGTCATCATTTTCAGATACTGGGTTTCCCATTCCCGGGCTTTTTCTTCACTCACATATTTCCGCTCGGCCAACGCTATATTCCGGGCAACTCTCCTGAAAAGATCAACGGGAGTTTCAACGGTATTTCCCTCTTCATCCCTCATCAGGTAACGCCGTTTCAGAACAACCCGGGCATTCTCGGTAAGATCTATAGTAAAATCATCCGGCTTTGGTGACACACCACTGCCGTCAAATGTGAAAGAAGTATCGGGAGTGCCGTTGGAAACGGCAGCAACGTCGATTTTGGAGTTAGCTGTCCGGCGATTCATTAATTCCTCCTGCAGACATGATTAATATCGGTTCAAGTAAAAAGGTAAGAAAATCAATAACTTGTGCTAGTTAAAATTTATACCACAAAATCTTGAGTCCACAAAGGACTTTTTTGGATGAATTTCCATGAATTTCACCAAAACCGGTCCTAACCGTTTGCTAATAAAATAGAATTTTTTTTTGAGGCATCACAGGAGGACCTCGACTGTAACCTGAGCAGTACCCTCGGAAAGAAAATCCAGTTTTTTTGCAGCGGCATAAGAGAGATCGATTATCCGCTTCTTATTAAAGGGTCCCCGGTCATTAATTCTGACGATTACAGAAATTCCGGATGCCGCATGGGATACGCGAACTTTTGTGCCGAAGGGGAGAGATGGATGTGCGGCGGTCATGGCATACATATCAAAGGGTTCACCGCTGGCAGTGGGTTTGGTGTGAAATGGTTTCCCGTACCAGGATGCCAGCCCGGTCTCAATCCGGCCGGAAGAGTGGGACAGGCAGGCTGAGATGGTGAAAAATGCGCCCAGAACGGCCACGTACAGGATCCACTGGACTGTCCTCATGCTGTTTCCCATTTCTTCACATGGTTTCCGTCAAAAACCGGTCCTTCCTTACAAACCCGCTGTTTGCCGGTATCCGTATCCACAACACAACCCAGACAAGCACCGATACCACAGGCCATATGTTCTTCCATAGAGACTTTTGCCTCGATTTCATGGGTCCGGGCTAATTCCGTCACTGCCTGAAGCATGGGATCCGGGCCACAGCCGTACACCACGGTTTCCAATTGCACCGTTTCCTCCAGGAGTGGTTTCAGAGGGTCTGTGACTACACCCGAAAGTCCCTGGGAACCGTCGTTTGTGGTAATCACTACGGTCACACCCAGTTTGTTGAACATATCGGTTAGGGGTATATCCCGGCTGGTCCGGCCACCCAGAATCACCGTGATGTCTTGGGTTTTCAGATTCAGAAGTGTTTTTGTCAGCAGATAAAGAGGGGGAATCCCGATACCACCACCGACAATTATCGCCCGATGTGGCTTCCTGTCTGGTAAAAATCCGTTACCCAGAGGTCCGAGAAGATCCAATTTTTCACCGGCCTTTTTCTCAGCCAATAATGCAGTACCCCGACCGATGATTTTAAAGACAAAATCCAGTTTTCCATCGGTGGAAATATCCATAATGGAGAAAGGCCGTCGCAGGTAGGGATCAACGGTATTCTCAGCCTGCCGAACCATAATGAACTGCCCGGCAATGGATCGGGCTGCAATTTCCGGTACATCCAATACCATATGGAAATATCCCGGTAAAATCTCCCGGTTACTGATAATACTACTCATCATATATCACCTTTTATTCGAGAATGGAAAACCTGGTCCTCAGGGCCAGGTCAGAGATAGGCGGTTTTGCCGGAAACTGATCCAATGGAATGCCGGAATACTGGAACAGTGGAAGAATGGAAGGTGTTTTCGGTAATTGAAACAATATTCCAATTTTCCATGCTTCCAATATTCCAATCGGGAAACTTCATTCCCACGCCTGTGGCATGAATTCAAAGCCAGGTTCTTTGAGTCCAGATCTTTACTATGCAAGGGGGTTATTGTTGTCATTACCGGCCAGAGGCTTCTTTACGAAGCAGGTCCAGTTGATCCCGGGATCCGAACAGAATCAGATCGTCCCCGGATTGAAGCACAGTATCAGGTCCCGGATTGAACTCCACATCGGAATTGGAACTGATAATCCCAATCACATTGAGACCGAAATTTTTGGAAATAGCAGCATCTTTCAGTGATTTACAGCACAGGTTCGATTCCTGTTTCAATCGGATCTCATCCAGATAAACACCATATTTCTCCTGAAGGAACTCCATATCAAGGAACTGATCCACCGCCGGCCGAAGCGCAGCCATGGCCATACGCCGGCCGCCGATGCTGTGAGGAAAGATCACCCGATTGGCGCCGGCACGATACAGTTTCCGCCCATTATCTGTGGATTCCGTCCGGGCGACAATAAAGATATCAGGATTTAATCCTCTGGCGGTAAGGGTGATATACACGTTATCAGCTGGGGAATTCACTGCTGTGATCAGCACTTTAGCTCGTTTGATACCGGCCGCAAGGAGCACCTCATCCCGGGTAGCTTCCCCATGAATCACGCGGACACCCCGTTCGGTCATGTATAAAACCGTATCAGGGTCCCGTTCGATCACCAGATAATCCAGTTTTTCTTTGCTGAATTCACGGCAGATTTTACGGCCGATCCGGCCATACCCGCACAGGATAAAATGATTTTTCATACCGGCCAGGGATTTTTTCATACGTCGCCTCCCCAAATGTTTTCTGACTTCACCTTCCACAATGAGTCGTGTGGCTGTCTGTGCCGTATAGAACAGGAGGGACATGCCGCAGGTAATCAGGATGACGGTGAAGATAACACCCCTTTGGGATAAAGGATGTGTTTCACCATAGCCCACCGTGGTCAGGGTAATTAATGTCATGTAAAGACTGTCAAGAACCGTCCAGCCCTCAATAAAATGGTATCCGATGGTTCCGAACCCCATGACGATGAACATGATGGCCAGGGATATCCACAGTTTAGTGGCTGGGTTTTCCCGTAATCTGCTCATTCCGGTATTCAGGGACATAACAGTTCCCTCACACCGTAACAGGATTTCAGATGAGCAAACCCGAATCCAAGATTCAATAAAGTACCTGTCTGCATATTCTCCGTCACCGTCGCGGTCCCGTCCACAAGGAAGATCACGGAATAATCTCGGCAGAACGCATCCCGGGCAGTTGTTTCACAGCAGAGATTTGTCATCACTCCCCCGATAATCACGCTCTGAATACTCCGATTTTTCAGCATGGCGTCAAGATCCGTCCCGTGAAATGCATTGTACCGTCGTTTGGGAATTACCATATCGCCCGTGGTTGCTTCAAACCCCGACATAAACCGGTGCGGCTCACTTCCTTCAATTATGGATGATCCCCACCAGCGATGAATTTCACCGCCATCAATATCGGGATCGGCGTGTCCGTGCTGCGTTCTTATGATCGTGCATCCCGCCTGGCGCATGGATTCAGTGAGATCCATCAGTTTTCTCAAATCAGCTTGGTTTTCGGCGTCTTCCCAGAGACCGGCAAACACATTCTGCATGTCAATAATCACCAGTGCAGTTGTGGGTGGAGACAGTGCCGGCAACGGTCGTGCATATCGCGCCGCAAGGCTTAACCGCTCAATGGTTCTAGGGGTATCATTAACCATAACGCATCGAGATCCTCTTCTGAAGATGAATGGTAGGGCCTGGGGGGATGCGTGTCAACGCATATCCTTTTCCATCAGCCATTCACGCGCTACAATCGGATTTTTCCGATCCTCGTATTCCAGGATCACGGCAAAATCCAGGAGTAATTCCGTAATTTCCGGCCACAGCACATCCCACCGGCAGACACCCTGTCCCGGCGGGCACCAACCGGTTCGATCAATCAATGGCCGGACACCGTCGATGATATGAAGAAGGGTCCGAGGTGCTTTCTTTGCCAGAATCATGGCGCACCGGACGATTTCGGAATTGATGGGATTATCAGTGGAAAAGAACCGGGGGAGATCCAATACAGGCACGACATCCGTGGCTTGCCAGATTATTTCAAGAAGATTCATACAGGCGGCCATGGAATCTTGATTCACATGAACCATATAATTTTCCGGCGCTGATTTCAGCCCTGCTGCCCGGATACATTCATGAATTTCAAGATGGGTATCCACGGATTTATCCGGATCAATGTGCCAAACGAGATAAGGATTTTTATCCCAGCCAGTACCGGCTTTCAGAAGATTCCGTGCAGCCGAAAATACCGTCTCCCGTGCCATGGGATCAAACAGCGCGTTTCCCGGTGCATGGGCGATGAGTTCAAGACCCAATTCCCGGGCTTCTCTGTTCAGATCATGGATTCTATCCGGTGATTGAAGCCGGTCCGGGTTAAGATAGATCTGAACCGGGGAAAATCCGTGTTTGGATGCCCAGCGAAGTGTATTTTCCGGATTGAACCCGGAATCCGCAAAAACGGAATCGGCGACACCGATTGCCATGGTTTTCCGGGTGTTATTCATGGGCTACCGGGTTTTCTTTACCACCACCATGGTTCGGTCATCCGGAGCCGGGGTGGGTCCCCGAAAACATTCCAGACAGTGGAATACCGTTTTACGGATTTCACTGGCGCTCCGGCTCCGATTTTCCACGCAGATCTTTTTCAATCGATCCAGACCGAAGGTTTCACCCTTAGAATCCAGAAGATCCGTGATTCCATCGGTATAGAGGATCATCAGGTCACCGGGATGGAGTTCCACGGTTTCCGACTCGTAGCCCGTATGCGGGAAAAGACCCAGGATAAGACCGCCGGCATTGATTGACTCAAGGCTCCCGTCAGCCCGGATCAACAAAACGGGTTCATGACCCGCAGATACGGATGTGACCATGCCCTTCACGGGATCCAGAACCATCAGAACCGCAGTGATAAATTTATTGTCCGGGGTGGTGGCGGCGATGAGTATGTTCAGTTCCGTTGCAAGGGATTCCGGTGTTGAGAACCGATGAATCATGGCGTGTAGCGCGCCGTGGAGGGTGGACACCAACATCGCTGCCGGTGTGCTTTTGCCTGAAACATCGGCAATGATAATTCCCATTTGTTCATGAGGTGCGTTAAAAAAATCGAAAAAATCACCACCCACGGTCCGGCATGACACCGTCGCAGCAGAGATATCAAAGCCGTTCAGCCGGGGCGGGTGACTGGGAAGAAGACTTTCCTGAATTTCAGCCGCCACTTTCAGCTCCTGGTCCATCCGTTCCTTTTCCAGAGCGGATTCATGGAGCTTTGCATTTTCCAGAGCCACGGCTGCCTGGTTGGCAAAGGCGGAAAGCAACTGTGTATCGTCATCGGTGAATGTGATGAACCCGTGTTTCCTGTGTTCTTTACCGGCCACGGCAATGTGCCCGAACTCACCACTCCCCGTGCGGATGGGAACGGCCAGGCAATAGGGGTGTTCCCCGGGTGCCGGCAGGTTTTCAGGATGATACCCCTGAAAATCCATCATCATATCAGGGAGCGCCTCTGATTCCAGATTAAACCCGAATGCCGATGATATCCCATATTCACCGTTGTCCGCTAATAACCACAATGCTCCATATCGGGCATCGAGAATCGCGGTGGCTCGCTGGAGGATTTCCCGGGTAAGAGCATCCCGCGTATCCAGACGGGTAATGGTCAAACCCACATCGAAAAGCTGTTCCATTTCCAGAATTTTCCGGTTCAGTTTAAAATTGGCTTCCCTGCTCTGTTTCACCAGTTTCTGACTTTTAAAATACAAGCTGATATGCATGGCCAGCAGCCGGAGCAGTTCCAGATCGTCCGCATCATATCCGGTTTTCATAAATCGGGGTCCAAGACTGACAATACCCAGAAAATCGGAATTCACTGCCAGAGGCATCACGGCATGAATATCGTTTGCCTCCCAGAAATCTTTAAACGGGGCAAATGCTTTGGTGAAATACCGGGGCAGAGATGTGATCAATTGCGGTAACGCATCCCGGGCAAGTTTTTGGGCATCTTTCCCGGCCAGCTCCATCACCGGCGGCGTATCTTTGAGATTGGTTTCCGCCTGGAGCCGAAGCCGGTTGGAATTTGACAGATAAATGTGAATGGCGCCCCGGGAAATTCCCACCGTCCCCAACAAAATTCTCAGCAGATATTTCGTGGACTTTTCAAAATCCGAACTCTCCGTGAATATCTGTCCCATGTCTTCCAGGGACGCGATCACATAGAGAAGTTTTTCCCGGGTGTCTTCCAGATGCTCCCCATTATCCGTCATCAATCTGATCCTCTCTGACACGAACGACCACAATGGTGCAGTCATCCCGCTCAGGATGATCGCCCCGGAAATCATCCGCCATTTCCAGGAGTCCCTGGAGAATTTCGTCAACAGTCCGGGGTGCCAGACGGCGAATGGCGGTTTCAAACCGGTCGAATCCCAGGAGTTCGCCACCGGGGTTCTGCGTCTCCACAATCCCATCAGTGTAAAATACCAGAAGATCGCCTGGGAACAGGTTCACCGAGCGTGTTTGAAGCGTAAGTTCTTCCCTTACTCCCAGCGGGTAGGAAATCGATTCCAACTCAACCAGTGTGCCGTCTTTCGGGCGGAACAAGTAGGGAAAATGGTGACCGGCTGATGCAAAATTCAGGGTCCGGCCATTATCCTGGAAGATGGCATAAAGGAAAGTCATCATGCGTTTGAGATTGAATGATGCGAAGGTCATATGATTCACTGCATGTATGACATCTTCAACGCCATGCGATATCCGGACCTGGTTGAATATGCAGCTTTTTGCCATGGACATGAGAATTCCGGCACTCATGCTGTGACCGGACACATCACCGATGGCAAGACCCAGTTTCCCATCCGGGAGATCGATATAATCATAATAATCCCCACCGACAATATCCGCCGCACGGCAGACACCGGCGATTTCAAGATAGGGAACATCCGGGGCGGCTACCGGCAATAGTGAATTTTGCAGCAAACGTGCGGTTTCGAATTCCTTTTTCATCCGGTCCTGTTCCACTTTTTCCAGAATCAGGTTTTCCCGCTCAGATTGATACTTCTTCAGACTGCCGGTCATGGTGTTGAAGTTTCCAGCCAGTTCTCCCAATTCATCATCGGTTACAACAGGAATCTGGTGGTCCAGATTCCCTTGGTTAAGCTGTGTCATACCGATCTTCAGAAGCCGAACAGAAAGATTGATTTTCCGGCTGATAAGATGGCTTGTGGCCACCGACAGTATAATCAAACCCACCAGCAATCCTCCCAGAACCGCCAGAAAAATCAGGACGAGATAGTTCAGCACATTTATTGAATGAGCGTCGGAAACTTCCTCCGATTCACCGGTACCGGCATCCGTTTCCGCCGGGTTTGAAGGATCCGGACTGTCCGCCGATTCCGCCCGTGTCAGGACGCTGAATTTTTCCACACGCATCAGGCTGCGTGCCAGGGTCTGCTGATTGGCCATGACTTTCATTGTTGCCAGGGGATTGATGGAATCCAGAACCAAGCGGTCGCCTTCCATCCGTTGTGAACCGGCGGGACTGATGAGAATGGCGCCGATCGGGTAGGTGGGACTGGAACTTTTACCGGTGGATCGAATAACCTGACTCTCATCAAAACCCTTATTGGTCTGGAAAGGAAAGAGACCGATATCGAGTCCTTTAATAAGAATCATATCCATACCGAGAATTTCACGAATATGTTCCAGCATCACTTCATCGATCCGGTAACAAATGGCTGCACCGGAACCATCGCTGCCACGGTGGAACCCACCGATCCACAGAGTCCAGTCATCGGCGTCTTCGGAACCCTCGGTGAAAAACTCCACATCCTTCGTTGTTTCGTCTGCCAGTTTTACCATAAGTTTAGACGGGGTATCCCCGAAATCCAGGATGGACCCGTTTTTATACATGAAGGCACCGGCGACTTTGAATGGTACCGGTGCCGGTGGTTCCCGGCCGGGTTCAGTTCCCGTGAAATCTGTCCACATCTGGTATGCCTGCTCGTTGGCCTGGATCCCGTATCTGTATAACAGCCGTTTGGCTGAGGCGATCTGATATCCACCGATAAGGAAGAGCAGGGTCACGGCGGAAATGAATGAAATAAGTGTGAAGGGCACCAGGAAGTTAAACAGAAACGCCCAGCGCAGACGGGTTCGGATCCGTTGGGGTTTCAAGGGGAGATACAATCCCCGGAGGATGATAACCCATGCCATGGAAAGTATTATTGCCGCTGCCGCACTGTACGCGCCTGCAGCAGGGAATCCCCATTGATCTTCCGGGTTCAGAAGGGGAACTGTGCCAAAGAAAATTCCACGAAGATAAACGATCAGAAAAATGATACTCAGCACCATTAACCGGTAGATTTGCGATCGCTCCAGTTTCCGGGTCCAGAGAAAGGGGATCTGGAACAGTGCAAGGAGAAATGGGAACAGGGGGAAAGTGGGTTCCCGAGCGGCAAAAGCGCCGCCCAGAATAATGATGAAAGCAAGTTTTCCTACGATATTACGGTGCCGGAGAATTGCAGTGACTGCGGAGATACCTCCCACAACCAGTATGGGGAGAACCACCAGGCAGAGAATCCAGGAATGATACGATGCTGGAATCATATGGATCCGGATGCTCTCGATTATGCTCCATCCCACCCCGCAGAAGAGAGCGGTATACGCCATTTCGGAGACTGTCCGGGTCCGACCGATGAGGGGACTGAATCCATAAATGATGCAGATAATACCGAACAGGGAAAGTACGGTCTGAAAAAACAGATGTGGCCGGGCAAAAATTTGGGAACCAATGAGGACAACAATCCCCAGCGATACCGATGCGAGTAAATCCCACCGCTGGTTTTTCTCAAGTTTTCCCATAGCGTTCCTGTGAACCGTTAAGACCCGAAAGCTGTCTGGGCGTCTCCTTCGCCTTCAAATATCTCGGTGAACTGCAGCAGACCCATGATACGGAAAGTTTTGGCGATGGTGGGTGTGAGATTTGAAAAGGCCATCCGGCCTTCCCGGGCGATAATAGATTCGATTATTTCAATTAATATCGAGATTCCGATGGAATTGACCACTGTGGAATTCGCAAGGTTCAGAATAATTTTATCACAACCGTCAGTCATGAGTTTATTACACTCTTCGGCAATTTTCTCACCACCGAGACTATTGATATAACCTGTGGACCGGAGCACTGCGTAGGGACCGTATGTTTCGACTTCGACTTTAAATTCCTGCATAATCATTCTCCAACTGCGGATGTGTCCTTTTGACCATAATCACTGTTGTGCCGGGTATGCCGGGTTCAATCCTGACATCGTCCATGAGGTTTGTGATCAGTTTGAGACCCCATCCCCGTTTATGTGACCCGGTTTTCAATTTTTCACGAATATCCGGTTCCTCAACTTCGTCAGGGTTAAATCCGGAACCGCGATCCGTTACCCGAATGACCATCCGATCGGAAAATACCTGAAAAGTCAGGTAAATTTTGCGCTCGGCGCTTCCGGAATGTTCAATGGCATTAATACAGGCTTCAATCACGGCATGTTTCATCTCATCGGTCTGATCATGGGTGAAACTCACGTATTCCGCCAGTGCTTCAGCGGTTTTAGATACGGCAAGTTCCATGTCCATGATCATGGGAACCGTGACAAATATTTCCTTGATCGCTTTCTCGCTCAAAGTGACTTCACCTCTATCTGCCTGTAACGATATCAGATTTCCCACCGATGGGGCAACTTGATAAATTTTTGACAAACAGGGCAAATTCGGGCATCTTTTGATAGAACTGATTCACTGAATCACACGAGAATCCCTGCTGTAATGGCGATGGAGGTTGCTATGAAGATCAAGATTAGAGAATGCGAAGGCGTGACGGTCCTGGATATTTCCGGTGATATCACAATTGGCAAAGGTGATGTGGAACTTCGAAAAGAGATCACAGATATCATTGGTTCCGACAGAAAAAATATTCTTCTGAACCTCAAAAAGGTTGCTTTTATTGATTCATCCGGCATTGGTGAGATTGTCCGTAGTTTTACAACGGTACAGAAAAATGGCGGAAAACTGAAACTCCTGAACCTGGAATCCAAGGTCCGGGATCTTTTTGTTATTACGCGTCTGATCACCGTTTTCGAATCCTATGAAAACGAATCGGAGGCAGTCAAGAGCTTCCTCTAGTGTCGTGTCAATGATGAAGTGTCACAACGAAAATCGAAGGATTACACGACAATCGCAAGGCAGTGCAATATTAGCTGGGTATGTCGATTTCCGACAGTACAAAGTTGACTTGGCAATAGAGGGTTTCAGTTAAATATTATGGAAAATGCGGAATACCTCCTGGTGGAACTCAATATTCCATCTGAGATGGAACTGATCACGATGGTAGTGGACCTCGGAACCGCTCTCATGGAACTTCAGGGATATGTTGATCACGACACATCTGCTGTGAAACTGGCCATTCACGAGACACTTATCAATGCGATTCAGTACGGCAATGCCGGAAACCCCGATGCCCGCGTTAAAATTAAGTTTTATATTAAAGAGGGTCTGTTCTTTACCGATATTGACGATGAAGGACGCGGATTCGATCCGGAAGTTCTTAATGACCCCACTACTCCGGAAAATTTACTCAAACCCGGAGGTCGCGGGATTTTTCTGGTGAAAAACCTCACTGAAAATTTCAAAGTGACGAAATTGCCGGGGAAAGGTGTTCGTGTAACCTTTTCCCGTATTAAAACATCTAAAGACAAGAACTAACCTAATTTCCGGTTAGAATAAATTCTATATCAAGGAGGATATAAATGAAATTAGCCGATAAAATTCAGTCAGCCGACTGGAAAAATGAAAAACATGTGCCGGTAATCGAATGTCCCGAATCAGCAAAATCCGGGGAATGGGTGACCGTAAAGGTTGGATTGAGCAAAGCGGTGGCACATCCCAATACAACGGAACATCACATCCGCTGGATCAAAGTG
>SWBX01004681.1_pt2 | contig 17381 bp, 14 predicted proteins | sample 4693051 | NCBI WGS metagenome assembly SWBX01 (sample SAMN10267272, study PRJNA491770) | bioreactor metagenome | isolation source: DHS bioreactor inoculated with marine | place: Japan: Omine Ridge, Nankai Trough | reverse complement strand
GAGTTGGTCGATTCTGCGATGTTTGAACCAGCCTCGGTCTTATGAATGGACCGTAAACCCGCAAACAATACGGTTTCCTTCCATTCAGGAATCTCTCAGGGAGAGAAGCATTTCGTGGCAAGAACATTGTAGCGGTATCGGGTGAAGTTTTGTTCACGAAACGCTCTTCAATAAGTTTCCGAATACGAAAACTTTGGTGTAAGGGCCGTCAGCGGCTTTTACGAAGATTCCATTTGAATGCCCCGTCTGGAAGGGCGGGGATGAAAAATGGTTATGTGCGAGGGCGGTGAAGTTTCCGATGGAAAACTGGAATTAAATGATGCCGGTCAAACGAGTGATGATGAATGGCATCGAATTCCGGAAAGATATGGTTGTGTGATCCTTGACACATACCAGGTCATGCCGAATATTTACACGGAATCCTGCCGATTATATTCCTGGAAAATGGCGGCAGGAAATCATCGATTCCGGGACTGTAGGGACGGGTCTCGTGCCCGTCCTCAATGAGGTTGATACACCATCTTTTGAAACCTTGAATGATGGTATTGCCGCATCCAAAAGGATGGGCATAAAACCCATCCCTACGCCGTTTAGCGTTATATAGGATATCACATGGAACAGAATGGAAAACCTGAGCAAGTGGAATTATTTTGAAAGCCCCGCCTGGAAGGGCGGGGTTCTTTACTTTATCGCTTCCCCTCTCAATAACTTTATCCGCTTCCTCCCTCATTCGGGTTTGTAAGCATTCGGATAGCCGAACCCGGAACCAACGTTTCATTTCATGGATCTGCCGGCTTCCAAACGCTACAAACCCGTTTCTCCCTCCGAGAAAACCCTGAATTTAATTATTCTGCGATGCTTGATCCAGCCTGGTTTCATGGGTCGACCTGAACCCTCAAACAATTTGGTTTCTTCCCATTCAGGAACTTCTCCTGGGCGAGTGAGGGCCGTCAGCGGCTAGTACTGCCTTGAACCTTCCGATCCGATCGAATCGCAAAAGCGGCGGTCAGCCCGAACAGTGCCGGGATACAGGGGAGAGACAGAAGTGAAACATCAGGCATATCACGCATCAGAAAAGTGGCGGCTGTGCAGAAAGCGAAAATTGCTGAACTGCCCCACACGGCCTTTAAGATGGGTTTCGTTTTGATTGCTCGGGTCAGGTGTTCCATTTTTTTCATGATTAAATCCTCCATTCGCAATTTGATATTGAAAGATCCGTGCCAACCGGCGGGTTACCGGTGTAAGATCCCGTATAATATATGTAACAATCGCAAATAGAGGGATGGATAGGCTCGTGGATAAACGTGTTTGCAAAGACATATTGCGTATACTCCCATACATTTTACGAATACCCGACAGTGCGACGGGGGGATTTTTTGGATCTTGACAGGGATGACAAGAGGCATTATTTATAGATTTAGGAATTGCTAAATTGCTTAAGGAGGACGCTCCGTGCCCAGAGAAATTTCCCGGATTCATGCCAATGTCTGCCAGGTCTTTGCTAATCCCTACCGGATTGAAATTATTGAAGCACTGGTCAAATCAGAACACACCACGGATGCCCTGGCTAAACTCATCGGTACATCCCCATCCAACATCTCACAGCATCTCAAGATGATGCGGGATCGCCAGGTGGTGGTGAGTGATCGCCGGGGACTCAATGTGTTCCACCGTCTGATGAACGACAAACTCAAGGATCTGTTTCTTATGGAGCGGGAATTACTGAGAGAACTCATGGATCGGGCGGCGGACATCATTGAGACCGAGGCAAACTTCAAAGCCCTTGAAGGAGAGATTAGTAAATGATGTTGTCACGACGAAAATTCTTGAAAATCTCCGGCGCCACGTTTGCAACCCTCAGTTTACCCGGATGCTCCCTGATGAAACAGGTGGGATCCGGTCATGATCCGTTGGACCCAAGGTTTGGATACGGTCTCAACCCCGAAGTGATTCCATCCTATTGCGGGATGTGTTTCTGGAAATGCGGGCTGGAAGCCCATGTTGTGGACGGAAAGATATGGAAACTCACCGGGAACCCCCGGGACCCTTTGAGCAGAGGTCGATTATGCGGTCGGGGAACTTCGGGACCGGCTCTGGTGTATGATCCGGACCGTCTTCAGTTCCCCCTGGTCCGGACCGGTGGAGCGGGGTCTCAAACCTGGAAAAAAGCCACCTGGGATCAGGCGCTGAATACAGCCTCAGAAAAACTTCAGAAAGTAATTGACACATATGGTCCGGAATCAGTGGCAGTGATGTATCACGGCAAGCCCGGTGACTGGTTTGCGCACCTCGGACATGCTCTGGGTTCGCCCAACATCGCCAAACCCAGTGATGCCCAGTGCCGGGGATCCCGGGATGTGGCGTACTGGCTGACATACGGAAAATCTCTGGGATCGCCTGAACCCCTGGACATCGAAAATTCCAAAGTGCTGGTTCTTCTGGGATGTCATCTCGGGGAAAACATGCACATGACCCAGGTCAGGGAGTTTACTCAGGTCGTGGAGAACTCCATTTCCGGCAAATCAAAGATCGTTGTTGTGGATCCCCGATTTTCAACGGCAGCCGGAAAAGCATGGCGGTATCTGCCCATTCGTCCCGGAACGGACATGGCCCTGCTCCTGGCCTGGATCCATGTCCTGCTTCATGAGGGATCTTATGAGGGGGAACTCATTGATACCCGGTACCTGGAAAAATACGCCACGGGTTTACCGGAACTGACGGAACACGTGAAACAGTATACCCCGGAATGGGCATCCCGGGAGACGGGAATTGATCCGTCCATGATCCGGGAGGTGGCTCACGAACTGGCGGATAAAGCACCCAACGTCCTGATTCATCCCGGTCGGTTCAACGCCCGGAACGGTCAGGACACCCAACGGGGCCGTGCAGGTGCTATTCTCAATGCCATTCTGGGAAGCTGGGGTCGGAAAGGCGGGTTCTTCATTGCGGATAAACCTTCGGTCCCGCCGATGCCGCACCCGCCGTACCCCCATTCCGACAAACCGGGAGCGGATGACGGAAAGTACTTCATAACCTCGAAACCACCCATGAACGAGATTGTCCGGGCGACAGCTGATGGATCGCCCTATCCCATCAAGGCCTGGATCGTTTCCGGGACCAATTTTTTCCACGCTATGGCCGATAAAAAACTGATGGAAACCGCTGTGGCCAACCTTGATGCACTCATCGTTGTGGATGTACTTCCTTCGGAACCCACCGGATATGCTGATGTGGTATTTCCGGAGGCAACATACCTGGAACGTCACGATGATATTGCCGTAAAAGGGTTCAAACCATCATACATTGCCGCGAGACAACCTGTTATTGATCCGATGTATGAGACAAAACCGGGCTGGTGGATCGCAAAGGAGTTGGGGAACCGTCTGAACGTGGGGGAGTATTTCCCGTACGAAAATGCAAAAGAGATGATCGACACGCGGCTGACACAGGCAGGAGTGGATCCGGAAGCACTCTGGAAGAGCGGTGTCCTGGAATTTGATCCCGGTCCTCTGTTCATTGAGGATGGCCGGGAACCGGTTTTCCGGACAGCCAGTGGGAAAATTGAACTGGTCAGTTCATATCTGGCTGAGGCCGGCGGTGAATCGCTCCCGGTGTATCGGCCGCAGGATCCCATCGAACCCGGTTATTTCCGGCTTCTGACCGGCCGGTCCCCCATCCATTCATTCTCCCGGACAAACAATAACTTTATTGCCACGGATCTTGAAAAAGAAAACGCACTCTGGTTGAACGCCGGTATTGCCCGGACATTGGCAATCGAATCGGGTGACAGGGTAAGGCTTGAGAACCAGGACGGGGTGAAAAGCACGTTCACGATTCCGGTCCGGGTCACCGAGAGGATCCGGCCGGATTGTGTATACATGGTTCACGGGTTTGGGTCCTGGTCGAAAAAACAGCGGCGGGCCTATGGCAGGGGCGTCAGTGATAATGAACTCCTGACGAAGGTCAGAGTGGATCCCATCATGGGAGCTACCGGGCTCTCTCTGAATGATGTCCGGTTGATTCCGGAGGAGGTACGGTCATGACACGCTTTGCCATGGTCATCGATACGCGGAAATGCGTGGGTTGTATGGATTGTGTTGTGGCCTGCCAGACAGAGAACAATACGCCGGAGGGTCTGCACCGGGACTGGATCCGCACAACCACAGAAGGCACGTTCCCTGATCTCAAACACGAAATCCGGTCGGAACGGTGCCATCACTGTCACAAAACCCCCTGTGTTGCCGGCTGTCCCACCGGCGCCAGTCACGTGGGGTTTGGTGGCGCGGTCCTGGTGACACCGGCAAAGTGCACAGGGTGCAAAGCCTGTATTGCGTCATGTCCCTATAATGCCCGGTACATGCATCCCCGGGGTTATGTGGATAAATGCACGTTCTGCGCGCATCGGACACCCACCGGCGGGCTGCCGGCCTGTGTGTCGGTCTGTCCCACCCAATGCCTGACTTTTGGTGACCTGAAGGATCCCTCCAGTGAAGTGAACCGGTTGATCCGGGAAAACAGAGTCAAGCAAATCAACACGTACGCGGGAACAAAACCGCAACTATATTTTATCAGTTAGGAGATTGTCATGGTTGAGATGCTTCTGACACGACATAATCACCTTATCGATCCCCACCTGGAAATCTGGGAATGGCAGATTCCGGTCTATATTTTTCTGGGAGGCCTTTCTGCCGGTTTGATTATTCTTTCATCCGTTATCCGTATTCTGGGTAAAGGGGAAATGTTTTCACGGAGTATGCGTTGGGGCGCCTTTCTTGCCCCGGCCATTATCACTGTGGGCATGGGAATGCTCTTTCTGGATCTCGGATACAAATTCCATGTATTCCGGTTTTATATGAAGTTCAATCCGACATCCGCCATGTCATGGGGTTCATGGATACTCCTTCTGATCTATCCGTTCAATCTGCTTTTTCTGGCGGATGTGTGGAAAGTGCCCTCCCTGATACCACCGAAAATTCTTCCGGCGGATTCCACAAAAATGATTCAGGATTTCTTCCAACGGCATCATCAGACCATCGCCAAAGTTAATCTGGCACTGGGAATTGCTCTGGGTATTTACACCGGCGTTCTCCTGTCCAGTTTCGTAGCCATGCATCTCTGGAACTCCGGACTTCTGGGACCTCTTTTCCTGTTCTCCGGAATGTCGTCAGCGGTGGCACTTTGTATTCTCATGGAGAAAACACCGGAAGCCCGGCATGCACTGGTGAGAGTGGACAAATATCTTATTGTCGGTGAGCTTTTACTCATTGTACTCCTGCTGATTGATCTCACATCGGGCTGTCAGATGAGTAAATGTGCGGCCCGGTTCCTGATGATCGACCGGTTCGCGGTATTTTTCTGGGTAATCGTTGTCGGGCTTGGGCTGGTCTTTCCGTTGATAGCTGAAGTGATCTCCACGATCCGGAAGGAACATCGCGCCTGGTGGGTAGCGCCGGTGATGGTGATCACAGGCAGTCTGGCACTCCGGTTTTTGTTTATTATTGTGGGTCAGGTAGTGACCTGTTTTGAAAAAGGAATTTTATAAAGGAAATGGGCATGAACAAGTCATTGGAAAAACCATATTTAAACCCGTACATTGCGGGCATTCTTCTGGGATGCGTCTTATTGACGTCATTCTTTATCACTGGAAAAGGTTTTGGCGCCTCAGGCGCTTTCAACAAGATTGTTGCCCAGGCGATGCATGTTGTTGCGCCTGCACATGTTGAAAGCAATCCGTACCTGGCGAAATATGTGGCTGAAACGGATCATCCCGATCATGCCACATGGTTGATGATCGAACTCATCGGTGTTTTGGTGGGTGGGTTTCTGTCAGGATTGTGGAGTGGCCGGTTGCGGCTGGATGTGGAGAAGGGTCCCCGAATCAGTTCAGGAGGCCGGCTCACTCTGGCGCTTCTCGGAGGTGTTTTCATCGGGTTCGCATCCCGGATGGCCCGGGGCTGCACCAGCGGTCAGGGTCTAGCCGGCGGATCCCTGCTTTCGGCGGGAAGCTGGATCTTCCTGATGTCAATCTTTGCCGGCGGTTATGCCACAGCATATATCGTCCGAAAACAATGGATTTAAGGTGAACGTCATGATGGGACCACTTGTAACAAATGGGATAATCGGACCGTTCACGGAACTGGTCTTTGCGTTTATTATCGGGATCGCATTCGGGTTTGTTCTCGAACAGGGCGGATTCTCGTCCGGCCGGAAGATCACAGGCGTATTTTACTTTCGTGATTTTGCCGTGCCCAAGGTCATGTTTACCGCCATGCTTACCGCCGGAATGGGTATCATGGTCGGTCACGGACTGGGACTGATGGATGCCACGGCGGTTTTCATGCCGCCCACATTCATCTGGGCTCACCTGCTGGGCGGTTTGCTCTTCGGCGTCGGCATGGTGGTATCCGGATACTGTCCCGGCACCGCGGTGGCGTCCAGCGCTATCGGCCGGAAAGATGCCATGATGGCCATCGTCGGCATGCTCATCGGAACAGTATTTTTCAGTGAAATCCGCACGGGCATCTCGGAATTCATGTATGCCGGCAACCTGGGTGTGATATCTCTGGGTGAGGTGTTCCATCTTCCGACAGGATTCGCATTTCTTCTGGTGGTGGCGTTTGCTCTGTGTTTTTTCATCTTCGCCAATATCATGGAAAGCAAATTCGGTGATCCATCCAAGCCCGTCCCAATGGGACCATGGAATCCCGTGACGGCAAAATGGCTCACTGCCATGCTCATTGTCCTGGCCGTGTTTATCGGGAGCGGCGCTATGACCATGGTGCCGGGAAAACCCGATCTGGATATCCCGGGCATCGGTATTTTCACGGATATTCCTGAAAATCTGGGTGCAGTGGATGCGGAATCCCTTGACCGCATGATTACGGCCGGGACCGAAACCTTCATGCTGGTGGATCTTAGAACACCCGACGTATTCAGCAAAGGCTCACTACCCGGCGCATTCAATATCCCGGCCCGGACAATTCTGGCCGGTCAGGGCCTGAACCAGATCCCCACGGACCGACCGGTGATTCTCTATGACAACAATGGCGCCATGGCGTTTCAACTCCTCCCGCTCCTCAGGTATAACGACCGGGACGTGACAGCCCTCGCAGGCGGACTCAGTGCCTGGGCACAGATGAAATCCGGCGGTACATCCGGTGAATTGAAACTGGAAACACCCTCCCGGACAGCACCGCCACCACCCGTGTCGGCTCCCGGTAAATCCGGATCCCAGGGCGGGTTCAAAGACGAAGGGTGTTAAGCCCCTACCCCTCGTTCCCCTCCCCCATCACTCCGTGACAGGGGAAAGGATGATTGCTTCTCTTGATACTGTGTTTTGTCTCGTCATTCCGGACGGGATGCGGTTTGGATCACGTGAAGTGGCAACAGGCGGAGATCCGGAATCCGGAATCTCATTCGGCGGCTGATATCAACCATTTTTACTTGATCCGAATGTGGATCCCGGCTTTCGACATGATGATTATAAATCCATAAAACTGTTACCTCGCCGGGATGACATTTGCGACCATTTTGTTGGCTACTCGTCGGGATGACTGTCATAAGAATCATTCTCGTTTTTGCCTTGTCCAGATTTGATTGCGATGCCGTGGAAACGCTATAATTGAATTGTCTCGGTGACTGCTCAGGGAAATAATCTGTTATCCCTGGATTCTCAATACGGGAGGTAATTCCATGATCAAAATGATGTCCCAACGAACCTTTCTGTGGAGCACGTTGTTGTTGCTGCTGCTTGTAACAGTCGTGACGGCGGATGAGCGAAACCCTTTCAGTTGTATCTATATCAACTATTCAGGTGACAACCCGACGAGTCAGGACACGCTCAGCTTCCTGGTCTCCTTTGATGATATCGCCTTAAACTTTGATGATGTATCCGATCTGGTCATCACGGAAACCGGTACGGTGACTCACACCGGGGCATCAGGTTTCATGGGGGGAATGAATTTCATAATCACGGTTCTGGGCGTGGAGGGTGACGGGACCCTGACATTGGCCGTCAGCACGGAATCCGATGTTCAGAACGGCTTGGGGGAACCGCTTGAGTCCAGCGTGACCAGCGAGATTGTTTACATCAACAATTCCGGCCCGGCGGTTCCGAGTGCCGGTCCTGTTGGAATCGGTCTCCTGCTGCTTTGTTCCGGAGCATTACTCCTTCGTCGAAAAGTAATAAATAAACAAAACTAAATTGTGGGTTTCGAAACCGGGTATTTGTCGAAAGCTGATAAATAATTTCGATTAGATCATATTACTAGGGATTTATCTGCATTCAATGCCGGGTTTGAAGGTCACAGGGATCTTTACCGCCCATATCCCCATTGCACAGAATCGAATTCCCCAAGGATCTCGGTCATTTCCGGATTGAGAATGCCGCCGAAGAACCACAGATCGGTCACGGTCACGGCGCCGGTGTCGGGCCATGCAGACTTCGGGATCACCTCGATGGGCGTGACACCCCGGGGAACGTCCATGACAGTTGCGTCGAAAATATTGAGGGTCCAACCGGGCCAGCACAAGAAATCGCCGTAGATCTCCAGGAAGAAAAAGACTCTCGCGTCGGCGACTGGCGTACCATCATTCCAGAGTTCGCCGGTGATCCAGAACGGATCGCCGGGCCGAACGTAGATTGGCATATCCAGGCGTACGCCGAGAGCGATTTCCGGTGTGGGTGTGGGTGTCGGCGTTTGCGTCGGCAAGGATGTGGAAGTTGGTGTTGGTGATGCGATGCAACTGTACGTAAATTCACCGTTTTCTGCACTAAAATTAGCGATACCGTCATTAAGGCTGATAAAAATCATCTGGCTGACATCATTATTGACGCATAATGGACAATTCACAAGGAATGAGAGTGTGGCGAGCACGCCTTGACTGCCGGAGGGAATTCCCGTCTCCAAAGAGAAGCCGCCTACAATAACTTCACCGGGCGCTGATTCGTTGCAATCGAACATGAACCAGCCCGGGTCCAGGTTTCCCGGTGCGCAGCCCTGATATTCGAGGACATCTGTTTCAAATCCGAAATGAAACGTGAAAACATCTACTGCTCTGGACCCATTTGACATCATAATATCGACATCGATGGTCTCACCGTCGCAGCCTGCTGTATCCGAGATCCATATAATGTTTTCGGCAGTCGGCGTTGCGGAGGGCGGTGGAGAAAATTCGGGTGTTGGCGTGGGTGATGCCAGGCAGTAATAGGTAAAACCACCGTTTTCGGTATCAAAATTGACGAGGTCGTCACCGAGACTGATGAAGATCATTTGACTGACATCATTGTTGATACATGACAGACAATTCACTCGGAATGAGAGCGTGGCGAGTACGCCATGGCTGCCGGTAGGGATTTCCACCAGATCTGCAAAGGCGCTGATAGTGACTGTGCCGGGGGAAGTTTCAGTGCATTCAAACATCATCCAGCCTGGATCCAGGTTTCCGGGTTCGCCGCTTTGAAACTCCAGGACATCCACTTCATATCCGATATCCAGAGCGATCCTGTCAATCGCAGTAAATTCATTTGATACCATGATGGAAACATTTATGATCTCACCGTTGCAGCCGGAGGAATCCGTTATCCGGATGAAGTCACCATTCGTTGGCGTTGCTGTCGGCGTGACGACGATGGACGCGTAGTGATAGCCCATATCTACCAATCCCGAATCAGTTCCGAGGTCGGTCCGGGTCGTCAAAACATTCAAGCAGACCTCACCGGTGCCGGACTCGAAACAGACTGACGGGGCAGGGACTCCGCCACTGTCCAGGCATGGGCTGTTTGCAGGTTGTCCGGCTGACGTCTGACCTAAATAATATTCCCCAAGAAGTCCATCTGTGAACAATGGATCGGAATCGATATTTCCTTCGCCTTCGATCCCGCCCTGGATGTTGCTGTGAGTGGCATCAAGCGAACCGGCCAGTCCTCCTGTATTTATCTGTTGATCAATGTTGTTCCAGACAATGGAGTTGCGGATCGTGGGCGATGCCAACCCAGCGAAAATTAATCCGACCCGATTTTCAGCGATCGTGCAATTTGAGATAACTGGATCGCCGTAATATAAATTAATCCCCACTCCAGAGTTATTAGATATCAGTGTGTTTGTTATCTGGCATTGCCCGCTTGCATGGTAGATTCCCATGCCGCCACTGTTGGAATTACCAGTGATGATGCAATCACTCACTTTTTGATTTGAACCTAATCTCAGCCTTATGCAATAAGAAGAAGATCCAATTTCCTGATCGCAACCTGTAATGGTGAGTCCGGAAATCAGCATTCCACTTTCATGATTTCCATATAACCCGGAAAATGCGCCTTCAGCATCCAGGATGGTTTCCTGTGCGGATGCACCAACTACATTCACGTAACTGACCAGGGGCAGAGGGAATCGCTCGGCGGTGGATGAGGGCGCGAACCTGCCGGGTCCGATGTGAATCGTGACAGGATTCCCTTCTGTCCCATATACGCGACTCAGGGCATGTTGAATGGTCTGAAATGCTGTATCCCAAGTCAAACCATCTCTGGCGTTGTCCCCTGTAACTGAAACGAAAACATCCTGGGTGATTGGTATGAGATTGGATGTGCAATTTGACAGATCAAAATATTCATGGGGCGAAACATAGTAATTGGATGGGTGATATCCCTCAAAAATATTATATGATGCATCTATTGCACAGGTTGATCCCTTCAAAGCAAGATCTGCACTGCCTGCAGCGCGGTTGCCGGAAAATGTATTGGCGTTCTCCAGCGAGCCACCAATCACAACCGGATTCCAGGAATATACACAGATCCCGCCACCCTCCAATCTTGCACGGTTACTGGTAAATTCGCATCCGGAGATTACCGGGTCTGATCTCCTCATATACAATCCGCCGCCCCAACTGTCGGCTGAGTTGCCGGAAAACACACAATTGGATAATGTCGCAGAACTTCTATCAATATATATGGCCCCGCCGCAGCCATATGAAATGCCACAATCCGGAGCATTGTTTTCAAGGAAATTGCAGTTGGCGATCAAAGGCGAAGAAGATTCCAGGCTTATTCCTCCACCTGTAATGTACTCGCCTCCTTTTATTGTGAGATTCGAAATGGAGAACTGATTATCATGATCTCCCTGAAAAATATTGCTGCCGCCTTCTGCATCCAGGATGACGAGAGCGCGGTTCTCGCCCAGAATGGAGACGAAATCCATCAGGGGCAAAGGGAATCGTTCACCGGTTAGGGAGGTTGAATAGGTCCCGGAACCGAGATGCACGGTGACAGGACTTAGTTCTGTGCCGATCACAGAGGTCAATGCGTGGTGGATCGTCCGGAACGCTGTATCCCAGGTCAGACCGTTGTTGGCGTCATCACCAGAAGGTGAGACAAAAACATCCTGTGTAATCAGCACTGTTCCCGATGTACATCCCGTCAGATCAAACGCTTCTCCAGGCGATACGTAATAATCAGATTCAAAATTGCCGGCGAAGGTGTTGTAGGCAGTAAGATGAGTTACTGAAGTTCCCTCACCACAATATAGATCCGCGCCTGCAACTGCGGAATTCCCCGTGAAAAAGTTACCGGTTTCCTCTGCTCCGCCGATCTGGATATCATCATCTTCTGAAATTTGAATCCCGCCACCGGACCCGACCGCTGCGTTTTGGGAAATTGTACTGTTTATCATAAAAAGTCGAATATCATTTGAAGAAAAATAACTGGTATGAATTCCGCCACCATCGCCTGTACTCATATTGCCCTCAATCAGACAATTCACTATTTCAGAAAAACCGTCCACTATAAAAATACCGCCGCCCATGGCCCAGTGATCGCAGAATAGTTCGGAACCGCCCACGCTGTTTTCCGAGATCGTGCTGTTTGAAATAATTAATCCACCCTCAATGAAGATGCCGCCGCCTTTGCTCGTCGCAGTGTTCTCAACGATTGTGCTGTTTGATATTTGCACATCACCGTACCGAATGGCTATGCCACCCCCCTCTTCAGCGGTATTCCCTCTGATAAGACAGTTTATTATTAAAGGCGTTGCATTGGAACAGAAAATTCCACCGCCGTAGCTCTCTGTGAAGCCTGTCGCATCACCATTTTGAATGGTAAATCCATCAAGAATTGAATCCACGTTCTCATAATTTTGAAACCAAAACCCCCGATGTGGATCCGTCTTGCTGCCTTCACATTCAATTACGCATGTCTCCGGCCCATTCTCCGACATCACAGTGATGGGCTTACCCAGAAAATCGATGTCCCGGTTGCCGTCGCCGGTATACGTGCCATCTGCAACAAATACCGTATCTCCGGCAGTCGCCGCTTCGATCCCCGCCTGGACAGTGGCATAATCTCCGGGCACCTGGATCACAACACCGAATGCTGATCCCGTTATAAAAATCATAAAGACCGCTAACAGACAGCAACCTGATAGGGTTCTTTTCATTGATGGGTTCATTTGGCCGCCTCCTGATTGTAACGGGAAACCTTTTCTAAAAATAAGTATGTGCCGGAATAGAGAATCTGTCAAATATAAAGAGAGGAAATTACTATTTGAGCGCGATAATTGTGAGGTGCTGTGTGTTCCGGGCAGAGCAAGAGTCTTATTTGCTGCCCTGTCAAAAGCATGGACCGGTGCCCGGTGCCCGGTGCAGTTCATGCTGAACGTCACTTACTTCGCGGGTCCGTATCCCCACTCCACAATGGCTAATTCACCAACAATACTGGTCATTTCAGCATTCAACATCGCGCCGTAGAATTTCAGACCTGAAACCGCCCCATCACCCGTATCCGGCCAGGTAAAGGCCGGAATCACGGTCACAGGGGTCGTTCCGGTGGTGACGTCCATGAATTCAAAATCAATATCCGGGAGGTCCGGTGGGTCGAACAGGGTCCAGGATGGCCAGAAATAGTAATTCTGGAATACGTCCAGGATGAAGAATATGGGAACCTGATCGATCTGATCATCCGGGTTGTCCAGATAGCCATCTACCCGGAATTCCTCACCGGGATGAACCGGATTGCCGGCAAGCACAATCCGGACGCCCAGGGGCAGATCAGCCCTGTATCTCATGACTCTCGCTTTGCGGGAGCTTACAGCGTCCTGGTAAGCCAAATAAGGCATATTCGTACTGTCAAGGGCCAGATTTGTATACGCTGCCGGACCGGCCGAGAAACCTGCCGTGCCAACAGTTTCCCAACTGCTGCCGTTAAACTTCATGACCGTTGCGCCGTCCGCGTTTCCGCCGTCCTGATACGCCACATAGGGAGTATTGCTGCTATCAAGAGCCAGACTTAAATAGGATATCGCACCTGCTGAGAATCCCGGGTTGCCAATGGTCTCCCAATTGGTGCCGTTGAACTTCATGACTGTTGCTTTGTCTGCGTTTCCTCCATCCTGATACGCCACATAAGGTGTATTGCCGCTGTCAAGAGCCAGACTTGTGAAGGATGCCCGATCTGCGGAGAATCCGGCCGGACCGAGAGGCGCCCAGCTCAAACCAGTTAATTTCATAACCGTCGCTTTTTGGGAGTATCCGTAGTCCTCATAAGCCACATAAAGAGTATTGTTGCCGTCAATCGCCAGGCTCGGGTAGCCCGCCGCATCTGCTGAGAAGCCGACTGTGCCGGCTGGTTCCCAAACCGTACCGTTATATCTCATGACTGTTGCTTTGGAGTTGATTCCAAAATCCGTATAGGCCACATAGGGTGTGTCGCTGCCGTCCAAAGCCAGACTCAGACGTATTGCATCACCTGCCGAGAAGCATGTAGCGCCCACGTTTTCCCAACTCGAACCGTTAAATTTCATAACTGTTGCTCCCCGGGATTGGGCAAAGTCCTGATACGCCACATAGGGCATATCACTGCTGTCAAGAGCCAGACTCAGGTAGGATACCCTGTCTTCTGAGAAGCTTGTTGTGCCGACGAGCTCCCAATTTGCGCCGTTATATTTCATAACCGTCGCCCCGTCGTAGTTTTGATCATCCCTGAAGGCCACAAAGGGCATGTCGTTGCCGGCAATGGCCAGATCCATGTGGGACACCTCACCTGCGGAGAAGACGTTGCCGCCGACAGTCTCCCAGTCAGCCAAAACAGGGTCTGCTCCGCCTCCCATGGCCATTCCCATGAACAGAACCAACATTAAAACAGTCATTTTCCTGTCTTTCCCCGTCATCATAGCACCTCCACAATCTGTTTCACGTACCGTGCTCAGGATTCTTTCCGCTGAATATCTAAGGTAAAAATACCATATTTACTCACATACATATATTCCGGTCTCTAATTACATTAAATATTCTTTACTTATCTGTCAAGACGGCTCGACAGGCTCATTAATGGTGAGAGTATTAAATTTTTCATCTCTCCATTAAACAATATCCAAAGATCACTCGTATTAATAAAACAGGATAGTAAAATGGAATCGTGAGAGATCAGGGTTAATATTAAATGGAGGGTGTATCATGAAAAATGATTCAATTTGCCGTGAAGGGAACGGGTATATCTTAACAGTCATTTTTTTACTTTTATTGATCGTTGGGTTATCTCTTGTTCAAGGGAACGGGGATATAACCTTTACGGAGCATACGCTGGATGAAGAATTTGATCGTGCCTCCGGGATTTTTATCGCTGATCTGGATGGTGATGGTGATAATGATATTCTCGGTGCTGCCATAAACAGTAATGAAGTGGCATGGTGGCGGAACGATGGCGGGTATCCGCCGGAGTGGTCCAAATTTACCATAGATTCCAATTTTGGCGGTGCTATGTATGTGTATGTTGCTGATGTGGATGGGGATGGCGCTGGTGATGTCCTGGCAACTGCGGCTCTGGCAAATGAGTTGGCCTGGTGGCGTAATGGCGGTGGTGATCCTGTCATTTGGACAAAGGAGGTTGTCAGCAGCACCCTCACAGAAGCGCATGGGGTTTATGCCTGCGATCTGGATCAGGATGGTGATATGGATATCCTCGGCACATCCGCCGATTTGAATAAAGTGTTCTGGTGGGAACAGGATACATCGGATCCCGGTGAACGGGTTTGGGTTGAGCATCTTATTACTGATAATTTTCAGTATACCCAGACTCTTTGCCCGGTGGATGTGGATGGTGATTCAGATCTGGATATTGTTGCCGGCGCCCTGGAAGGGAACGAGGTTGCATTGTTCATAAATGAAGGCGGAACCCCGTTTGTCTGGACCAAGCAGACCATTGACGGTGAATTCCGATTTGCGCACTGTGTTGATGTGACGGATGTCAACGGTGACGGTAATCCGGATGTGTTGGGTGCCTCATATCTGGACCACGAGATTGCCTGTTGGATCAATGATGGCGGTAATCCCGTGGGTTGGACAAAACAGATCGTGGGTTCAGGATTCCGCGGAGCACTCATGGTTCACGCCGCTGATCTTGATGCCGATGGCGACCCGGATGTTATTGGAACAGCAAACTCCGGCAATGATATCGCCTGGTGGCGGAATGATGGCGGTGACCCGATTGTATGGACAAAGTTTGTCATTGATGAGACATATCCGGGTGCCTGGCCCATTCACACTGGAGATCTCGACGGAGACGGTGATCTGGATATTGCCAGCGGCGCAGATGCGGCGGATCAGATCACGTGGTGGGAGAGTTCCCTGAAAACACTGAATCTCGGGGTGGATCTGCGCATGTCTCAAACACACTTTATTCCCGGTGATACGTTCACTCTGGATGCCGTACTGGGAAATCCGAACGCTGATATGGAAGATATTCCCCTGGCAGTTGTTTTGGATGTGTACGGTGAGTTTTGGTTCTGGCCTTCCTGGTCAAAATTTGACCCGGAAACCGGCGATGGCTTTGATTTTCAAACCATTGAGTTGTCAAACGGAATCAACACAATCATTATTTTCGAACCCTTTACCTGGCCGGATACCGGACCGAGTGCTGTTTCAGGCATTGTTTTTTACGGGGCGATGCTAACACCCGATTTTTCAGGGATCCTTGGGATACTCGATACTGAAACCTGGTCCTTCGGCGGAACACGGTAATCCAGACTTCCACCCCTTTCGTTGGTTCCCGGTTGAAAGTCACAATATCTGTGCCCTTCGACTCCACTGCTAAGGAACTGCAGGAAAAGGTTTGCACTCAAAGGTTTGGAATATGTCATCCCGGACTGGATCCGGGATCCAGAAAAATCTGGAGTTAACCTGAGCCATATCGAAGTGTAGAGTTTCACCACGTTTTGACTCACCCTTAGATTAACTGGATTCCGGCCTGCGCCGGAATGACAGATTGACTCGCATTCAAGGTTCTTTCCATCAAATGTCACGTAACGCGGGTACGGACTCAGGGTGACAATTACTTAACACTGCCTGCCCTGGCATTGTTGGAACAGCGGAGGAGGGAACCGGGAACTCTGAACCGGGAACCTTGAACCCTGTTCCTCACACAAACCGGTACATCAGAATATCATCGGCGTATTGACCGGGTCCGATTTTGAATTCACGGATTCGGTGACCTTCTTCCTTAAATCCGAATTTCCGGTATAGGCTCATTGCCGGGGTGTTGTCCGCCAGGACGGCCAGGGTGATTTTCTCGACACGGTCCCGGGTTTCCGCCCACGCAATCAAGGTTTCCAGAAGGGCGTTTCCCAAACCGAGTCCCCACCAGTCCGGAGCAATGGCCATACCGAACCAACCCCGGTGAGCAAGCCGTTTCATTCGGCCGATGTGAAAATCCAGGTTCCCGATGATTCGACCTGCCACTTCCGCCACCAGCAGTATCTCATCCGGATTATCCCGGAAATCCCGTATCCATTTTTCTTCGGCTTCCCGCGTGTATGTAATCTCACCGGGTTCCGCCACCATTCCCGTCCCATTCGCCAGGATCGATTCCAGGTGATTCAGCAGCGCATCAGCATCTGTTGGTTCCCCATGACGGATACAGGTTTTGGTTCCGTTTTTTAGCGTCTGTTCAAACCCTGTGATTTTTCCCATAAACCCGATTACCCTCCAGAGTTTTCCATAAAAGTATCCTGATAGATTCCAATAGCACACATTGTTGCAAAAGAAATCTTTTTATAATTCAAATCATCGTTTTTGCATTGACAACTGTTCCTGATAGGTGCATAATAGGAACAGTTGGTAAAAGGGAGGCGAACATGCCTAAAACTCGATTAAATATTAGTCTCGATGAAGATCTCGCAAATTTTATTAAAATATATGTTCAAGAGAATAGAACGACGGTCTCAAATCTTTTTACTCAATTTCTACTATCTCTTAAAAGACGCTCATTGGGTGAAAACATGGAAATCGTCATTTCAAATCCTGATTTTCATCAGGCGTTGCAAGATATTCAATCGAGACTTCGTGACGGTTCAGCCGAATGGCACACGTTTGATGAAGTCTTTGGAAAATGATAAGCGCAA
>SWBX01006493.1_pt1 | contig 17456 bp, 19 predicted proteins | sample 4693051 | NCBI WGS metagenome assembly SWBX01 (sample SAMN10267272, study PRJNA491770) | bioreactor metagenome | isolation source: DHS bioreactor inoculated with marine | place: Japan: Omine Ridge, Nankai Trough | reverse complement strand
TCTACAAAAGATGTTCCATTCCATTTGTAGATTTTTGAGTTTATATTATATGTTGAGTTATTATGATAATTTGCAACAACCAGATAATCATCTGTGCCTATTGTGAAATATTCCAAGTCTTGTGCTCCATTCGTTAAAATGCCTTGTTCCAATACAAAATCAGAATATGAATCAGTTGTTTTCACTCTTGTTGAATAGTTATTATCGCCAGGAGTACCTCCTAGGTCTTCTGGATTTTCATAATCTGGTGTAAAGTTTAGATTTAGATTATCTCCATCTATTGTGAATTTGGAATTATCTTCGTCTCCTATTCCATTTATTAATTCATATGTGTATGGAGAATTTCCTCCTGTTGTAGTTAAAGTTCCTGAAGTTGTTCCACTTGGTGTATTTTCATCTATACTATCTGAACTTCCTCCATCTATTTGTATATCTGTTATTGCTGCTTGTGTTGTCTGTGTTAAAAAAAGTATAACAATCAATGTTATTGGGAATAGTAATATATATTTTTTCATATTTATTTTTATTTTATATCATCATGTATTAGGACATGCTGTCATTTAGTATATCATCAATTATCATTTTCACAAAAAATAAGTACTAGTTTTTTCTTACACGTAAAACTGCCCAAGGTGTTTTGAGTAATATTTTAGCATCAAGCAATAATGACCAATTTTCTATATAATAAACATCTAGACGATATTCATCTTCGAAATCTAAATCACTCCGCCCTGAAATCTGTGCCATACCTGTTATACCTGGTTTTATAGTTAACAATCTCCTATGGTATTCCCGATATTTGTCTACTTCTCTTTGTTGATGTGGTCTCGGACCAACTAAGCTCATATCCCCTTTCCAGACATTGAAAAACTGTGGGAATTCATCTATAGAAAATCTTTCCAAAAATTTACCAATCCAAGACTTACGAGGGTCATTTTCTATTTTATAAATCGGACCAACTCTAACTGACTGATTTTTAATTAATTCTTTTTCATATTTTACAGCTTCTTTGTAATTTGGGTTTTTCTCAGTTGTACACCATTTCCATTTAAAATATCTAAATTTATACACATAAAACTCTTTTCCATTTGATCCAATTCGTGCATTTTTAAATACTATCGGAGCATGTATATCTTCAAGCTTTACTAAAATTGCGGCTACTATAAGTATGGGGCTTGTAAGTATAATCAAAATACTAGAAATTATTACATCTACAATTCTTTTGAGAATTTTTCCCCATCCATCCAACGGTGTATGCATAACCTCTATAATTGGCTCACCCTCAAATATCATCATTTCAAATTTAGTTGTTTGAAGTGAAGCTGGTATAAATTTATAGGTTATATTGTTTATTGCACAGTAATCATGTAATTTCATTAGCAAATCATCTGGCATGGCTGATTCATGTACAATTACCTCATCAATACCATCCCTTTCTTGAATTTTTTTAATCTGACGAATATTAATGTAATCAACATGATCCACTATTTTATAGCCTAACCGCTTCTGCGTTCGTATAACCTGACACAAATATTTAATTTTATCATTTGAGCCAATCAGCAAAACACGATGAACGCCAATTTCATTTCTCACTAAAAGAAATTTTTGAAAAGCATGCATCATCACCCTGCCAATTGATACTCCAGCTATCGCCATGAACCATGCAGCTACAATTATAAATCGTGAAGAAAACCATTCTCGTTGCAAAAAGAAACCAATCATAACTAAAACAAGTACAATCGTCATGCCTTTTGTAACATAATAAGTTTCTTTCCAAAATTTCCTAGTGGACCTGATATTATAAAGTCCTTCAAATGCAAAAATTATAATTGCAACAACTGCTATAAGAATTGTAAAGTTTAAATATTGATCAAAAGACACATTATAGATTCCTTCTTTATTTATAATTGATTGGACTTCTGCAGTATGTCTTAACTTATAAGCAAATAAAGATGCTCCGATTATCAATATAAAATCAACAAAAACTTGTATAAAACTAAAAAATAACTCTGATTTTTTCATAAAAAAATATAATAATAACTTTCATGTATATTATTGGAAGACAGTTAATAAGCCGGATTCTGTCAAAAAATAAATTTTGGATGACAATCTATCTTGTTTATATGTTGCCATATAAATCCTTGCGACTCTTTCCAATTACTTGGAATACGGTCTTGCACTTCAGTAAGGATTTAGCCGTTTCACTCTCTGTGTTACCACAAAGCATTATCCAAATAAATTTGGATAGTTTTTTACTTGCGCAAAAAACCGTCACTGCTCGCACCTCGTAGATTACTCTAGACGGGTATTACCCGCTACCGTTTTTTTGGTCATAAAGACCAAACTAGTGTCCGGACTTTCCTCTCCGAAATAAATTTCAAGAGCTGTCATCAAACGGTCTCCCAATAATATAAATGAACTTCAATATTCTTATTATACACCAAAAACTTCCAAATAAAAAACCTACACAAATCGCATAGGTTTTCTATTTATAAAGTACCTTGAAACTTATTTTCTCAAAGCTGTTTTTTTGCTTTGTCTTTTGTAAACAAACATTGCTCCACCAGCAGCCATCGCAATTGCTATAATAGCAATCATTGTGCTTGGACCAGTTACAGGAGAACTTTGTCCTACTGCAACATAACTAGTTGCTGGACAATGATATCCAAAGTCTGCATGAGTATAATAGTCATCACCACCTACCCATTTGTCTTCATACTTACCATCTTTATTCCAATCACGGTCATATGTATTGTAACAACCTTCTGGAAGAGTTTCTTGTGCAACTACAATGTCGTAGCTACCATCATCAAGATCCTTAAACTTATAACGACCTTGAGAGTTTGTCTTATCTGTCTCAACATCATTTCCATTGTAAAGTTTTATCTTTACCCCAGAAATACCTTCTTCTCCAGCGTCTTGAACGCCATTTGCATTGCGGTCATTCCATACAGTATTACCAATTGACGCAGCGCTAACATTAGCAGCAACACCCATAATAGTAATAGCACATAGTGCCACAATTGCCATTTGCATTTTCTTCATAAAATATGCTTTTAACAATTAAATGTCTCCACCGCACACGATTTTTGCAACAAACCACGTACGCTTGGATAACGTATAAATATAGCATTTTTTACTAATTTTGTCAATGAAAAAGCCACAATAATAATTTTATATTATTGTGGCTACTTACCACTGCTTATTCACCTATTTTGAGTGTAATATTGGAAATAGACTTTATTTCACTACCCTTTATTGAAGCAACTAACGGACCTTGTCCATATAGCCAGGTACCCTCTTCAATTTTCTCATTTTTGCTTACATATGGCTTTTCTTCCATGAAAATTTCCCGTACGACATCGGCATTTTGAAATAATTCATCTATCCCAAAATCGATTGCTGACATTGAATATCTGTCATTTGACTGCGCCATGTAATCTCCTGGGGCATGCATACTAAGACAAATTGATTCAGTTGCAATTACACTCATCGTATCACCATCTTGTGAATCATCGCTGTATTCCCATACAGCAGCTTCTAATTGATAAAACTTATCATTCAGTTCTACAATATTATTTGCGAGATAGGTTATCCGATCATTAAAAATATCTTCATTTTCTTTACTAAAATATCTTCCAAGCTCCTTTGAAACTGCAATTTGCATAGCTCTCGACATATGTCCTGCATAATCAATATTTGCAAGTTTGTCACTTAAGTCTGCTATTATTTCTTGCCTTACTGCACGTTCACTTTTTGTAACTAACAATTCTTGTTTTGCAACTAACAGTTCTTTTTGCAACATTTCAATTTGAATAGATTGTTCCAAAACAACATCCGTCTGCATATTATCTACAAAATATGCAGACAATGGAAAAAATGTTTCAAACAAAAATGAAACTGGTGTAACCATGGCAATAAACTTTATTGACCAAAACACTAACTCAGTGATGACGCTCATGACTTCCTCCTTTTATTTTTAAAAAACAACATACATCCATCAAACTGAAAAATTATACTAACATGACTCAATAAAAAAATCAATAGAAAAAGCAGTAACTATTTACCTTTATCTAATGAAAATAACCTGTCATTCCGGAAATGTTTATTTCTTCACGAACGATTAGTGAGTGATTGGAAATAACATTATCCGGAATCTCTAGAACACATCAAGAAAAATTCGTGTATTACAATAAGATTCCTGCCTGCGCAGGAATGACATTAGAAAAATCTGAATAATTACAAAAAGCACCCTCCATAAATATAAGCTACTGCATGCTTGTAACTTGTAAAAGGCATAATCCTTACTAACAATATTATTCAACTCTAAAATAAAAACTGTTTGCAAAATTCTTTGCAAACAGTTTTATATTGTTCTTGAAAAAATATTCAAAGACTAAATATACCTTTAACTATATCAGTAACGATTTTCTCTGGTTTTTGATATATCGCTAAATATACCAGTACCAGACTTTCTCGCTCAATAGCTATTGAGTGTGTAGTATTCTGTGACTTATTTATGATATTCATCTTGAACCATTCTTTGCCTTTCTCATGAAATACAGATAAGTTTGTAGTATACCACCTCTGTGTATTCATGGTGATGTCCATATCTTTATATTCAAACTTACCACCTTTAACAAATGCCATCCAAGAGCCACGTATGTCTTCTCGATTGATAACATATGATTGTGTATTCGTTCCATCAGTCACAACCATATCAATGAACTCTGTCGATTCCCCACCTTTTTCTTTGAAGGAATTTATTACCCTTTGAGCTGTCCATTCTTTCCCATTAATTCTTATGCGCAAATGTTGCGCAATATCTTCTGGAGAAAGCTTACTATTTCCATTACTCATACAATTTACCTCCTTATAAAAAGGAAAGGGCACACCGGTCATTAACCAACATGCCCCTTATAACACAATAATCTTATTTGTCAGGATCTGACATTGAATCCGAATCTGTTAAGTCCTCATCCTTAGATTCAACAGAAGAGACTTCATTAATCGGCTCAGACTGTTCACGTTTCGGCTCATCGACAACATCAGAGCTATCGTCATCTTCTGACTCCAACACTTCCTCATCAGCTTCTTGAAGACCATCGTCTTCTTTCTCATGATCAGACTTATCAGCAGAATGCCCCACACTAACACCAGCAGCAACCGCTGCTACTTCCGGAGATACCGAGCCTGACTTCTCCTTTTCAACTTCTGTAGAAGCATCATCTTTTTTCTTATGGTCAGACTTATCATTAGCATGAGCAGCAGCAATACCTCCCTCAGGTTTTACTCTTGACTTAGGATTGCTTTTCTTCGCCAACTGCATTTTTTTCACAACGAAATAGAAAACTCCAAACATAATACCAAGCACTATGGCATCGCCATACCAAGCAGCGGGAAGACATAAGATGGCCCCCGCAGCCATAATTGGCCAACCAAAAAACATTACCTTAATATCACTTAAGTAATCTGGGCCAACTTTGTCATTCAAAAATTTTTGTCCCCTTGGATGCCTTTTTGCAACCTCAGCAATAATACCTATGATTATACAAACAATACCCACTAAATTCTCTTGCCAAAATAAAGTCATACCTTCTACCTCTTCGCTAAATTTATGTTAAACAACTTTACTATACCCGCAATTACGGACTTTTAAATCTATCACAAAATCAAAATTAAATCAAGCATTCGCGTACTTGATTTTAAAAATAAAAATTGCTTCGTAGAATTTATCTACGAAGCAATTATACTTCCCTACAGACTTACGACTATGTCGTAACTTCTGCAGTTATTTCTTCACTCTTTTCTTCTTCATCTCCCTTAAGAATGTCGATATCCTTCTTGAACGCTATAATTAGAGATACTAAGAAAGCTACCAGAAATGGTCCCACCAACGCACCCTTGAGACCGTATGCATTCATCCCTGCAATCATGCAAAGCATCAATGCAACAGCTGATAATGTTGCTTCCTCGCCACCTAAGACTTTGAACTTGATCCAGTTATCACATGTTGCAACAAGAACTGTTGCAACAAGTAAAACACCTGTTGCTATATAATGACCTTGCACTGCACTAATAACAACTAACCCGATTACTACTGGGGTTGCTACAAGCGGAAGTCCACAAGCAGATGTCGCAATAGCCAGTATGGCAATAACCAAAAGCACAGCTATGTCTACAGGCATATACATAAAACAATATATCCCCACAATAAGCGTAGCCAAACCTCCCTGTCCCAAGCCAACTGCTACCATACTTTTTACAAGACTATTCATAACCTTCTGGACATCCAGGAGGATTTGTCTCGTATCCTCTTTTCCAAAAAAGGCGATATGCGGAAGCAGCCACTCTATCATCTTTTTACCTCTCAAAAGAAAAATAATTACGGCTACTACAGTTATGCTTATATCAACAAAGATCTTCCACACTTTTGCTAAAGTACCTGTAACTGCTCCGAGAACTGATTTACTTAATTTGCCAATCATACCACCACCCTGAAGTAGGACAGTGACACTGCCAAAATTTGAATCAGCTATCTCTATAGCCTTGTCCACAAACATTGTTGACCATTCATGTTTTTTCTTTACTTTTACAAGCAAGTCCACAGCCTCTTCCTGAAATTCCGTAACCATAGTACTTCCATCCTTCACAGCCTCAATTCCAGTATCAATCTTGTTGATACCATATACCCCAAAGCCCACCATCACAATAAAACACATGCCAATAAATGACATTATCATTATTGCTATAGCCGTCTTTGCTCTTCCTCCCAAAAACTCACTGAGAGGCTGATATACCGTTGGATACAACGCCGATGCTAATACTGCACCAATAAAAAATTGTGATACAAATGGTGTTATCATGGGCATAGTCACCCACATCATAAAAGCAACAAAAACTGCCCCTGCTACTTTCATTACTACTACCTTGTCTTTGGCTGTGTACCTGATATTTGGTCGTGTTTTCACTTTTTATCTCCCAAAATAAATTGATTTTAAAAAACCAACAAAGCAATTTCGTGCTTTCATCGATGTTTCTTCAGTTGATATATAAGACATGATTGCCTTACATGATTGTATGACTATACTGCATGTTCTTGAGATATTTTATCCCATTTGATCATGCCCTCCTTAAATCGTTTTGATCGAAGATACTCAATGAACATTCCCGCTTCAATACAACGTGATTTTGGTGGATTAACTTCAAGCTTGCCACCAGCTTTGTGACCTGCTGCAATTGCATCTGCTTTATTATTTCCTGACTTGAAAAATCTCTTCAAATCATCCCAACTACATCCGTCGAAATCCTCCGGAACTTGCAAACGATATTTTGTTTGTCCATCAGCATCTATCATATCCATCATGGTATACGATGATCCTGGATCCTGTATGCACCTAGCAATTAGCTCAGGCATACTAGTTGGAACAGGCTCGATGTTTTCCCCAAGAAGTTTAACAACAGGAGCATTTTCATGCATTACGTCAAACGCAACTACAATATGAGCCTTTGGATTTACATTTCTCATAATGATACATAATGCGATGTTATAATTATCATCACCTGTATCAATCAAAATTCTAGCAGCATCTGCGATACGTGCCTCTTTGAGAAATTTGTCAGACTTAAATCCTGTCTTGGTGCTTTTGCCACTGACAATTCCACTCATTGGGTTTTTGTCATACCTCTCCTTATCAAAGCATAACAATAATTGTCGTTTTTCTCTACGAGTGTCGGCCAAAATATTATCAATGATAATATTTGTTCTATTTCGTTGAAACGAAATAATTGGTATATGATCTTTTATACTCACAATGATATCTCCATGATATATTTTGTACGAAATTTTCCAAAAATCTTTAACCAACATTGCACCATAAGCAACTAAAAAGGCCGGGTAAAAATTGAATGAAAATGCAGAAACTAGCCTACCCATTTCTGACACAGGAGCCACATCTCCAAGTCCAACTGTTGAACTCAAAGCACTGACAAAATATAAATAATTTATCCAATTAGTTATATCGTTGTCAACAGGCTCAAATGAAATAAATATTCCCCAATTAAAAAGAAAATATGACACCCAAATTATGACGGGCCACTTTGACTTAAATAGCTCTTTTTCTATTTCTAGAAAAATAAACGCTGCAGTAGCCGACTGTGACTCCAGTCTCCCATATACAAACCCACGTACTTTTTTTGCAATACTTAGCAAATTAGCACGTATACCTGATAATATATTTTTTGACTTATTCACATTCAATCCCCCTCCTTTTCATCACAGTTTTCTGATATATTTTGTTAAAAAAACTAAAATCTAACACAATTTACACATTATAAATTGACTCATCAGATTAGCATAAATTACAAAAGAAATCAAGTATAGTATCTTACATCCCACCTTCAACCTTAATCACAAATAAATATAAAAGCCTGTCATTCCGGAAGATATTATTTGTATCAGAGCGGTTAGCGATGATAACCAAATAAATCTGTCCGGAATCTATACTGTGACATTAAAGGTCAGCTTTCGTACAAGTGATTTTTTGATGGATGGACAGGCACAAGGCACTGTCCCTACTAAAAATCTATTTTACGAAATGACAGAAATTCAATATTTTTGTTGATTGAAATTTGAATTAGAATTCAGGAGTAAATGATACTATCCCTACAAAAAATAAAAAGCTGCAGAAACATTATATAATGTTTCTGCAGTTAACTACTTATTGTTCTTTTTTTGGGAGATCTAGCCTAGACTCCTCATCAGGTTCCCAGTCTAGTTCAAAAGCATCATCAATTTCTTCTTCCTCAACTTCAAAACCAATTTCGCCTTCATCAATATCCAACAATGAAAGTTCCCGATCATCATCAAGTTCCGAATCTCCTCCATCTTCTATATCAAATATTCCTAAATCCAAATCATCCTCTTCATCATCAAGAAAAGTAGATGATACAGACTCATCCTCAATTTCATCTTCTTGTGTATCTGTCATTACTGGTTCAGTATCCAATATTGATATAGTGCCTATCTCTGAATTCATTGCGGTTAGTTTGTCAGATAATTCACCCAATTCTGCTGTAACAACCTGCTGTAACATGTTGATTAAACCACTGAAATGATCTACTAAATGATCATTATTTTCACCTACCTGTTGTAATAAATTGGCAACAATAGTATCAATAGCCAGCTCTCCAGTTTGAGTGCCACTATGCTTATAAAACTTTTGCAATGATGCGTCCATGGCAGTGCTCAATCGTGTAACCTCTCTTCCTTCGACATCACGCATTTCAGTGAGTTCTTCACGTAATTCATCACCCTCTTTACGCAATGCTACAATCATTTGTTGTGCCTCTGCCTCACCTTCCTGCAATCGTTTACGTTCTTTTTCAACTAACTCAAGAGTCTTTTTCACACCTCCCAACTCACTAACACGCTCATAGAGAGCATCAGCCTTGTCTTCTTCCTTCACTAATCGCTTATTAAATTGAAATGCAAGTCTACTAAACCCTGCTACCATGAAAGCCAGTGCTACAATACAAATTGTAGCCCCAGCATTCATGCCCATCCATGCTAACAACTCGCTTGATGAATCTGCAATATTTGTAGTTAAATAACTCCAAGATACTTGTGCTGACTCTCGTAAAGTTTCAATCATTTTTCCCATCTCCAAGTTATAATTTTGTATTGTAAAACAACAATTAATTTGCAATCAAATAAATTTGATATATAACTATATCACTGATACTACATTTGGTCAATTATAAATAAAAAGCTGCTACGATATTTTGTAATATCGTAGCAGCTATACTGTACCTCACACGCAATTATTTATTGCGCTGTGCTTTTTCAAAATCTCCAACAGTTTGTAAATCATCTTCATCAATAGAATCCTCTGTCATATCCACTTCAGAAAGATACACAAATGTATTCAACTTTTTAAGCATGAGCGCAGCCATCTCCAATAAGTCAATTGGATCTGTAGAGTCATTGATATCTACAACTGGCTTTGTTGATACCATTTTTGGAATTAACTCAAGTCCTTCAACACTCTTTTCAAGTTGCTTCATCAACGCCTGTCGATCACCTGCAAGCAATCTTGTGATCAGATCCTCATCAACTGATTTATTCACAATAATTACTTTTTTCTTAATAGTGTCAAGTTGGTTACTGGATTCTGCATTCAATTCTGCAACAGTCCATGTGTGAATGCCTGAACGTTCACTCTGTATAGCAGTGAGACGCTTATCTATATCAACTTGATATTGCTTGATAGCTTTTTCAACAAGCTTATCAAGATCAACTTCCGGTGCACTCTTAGCATCCTCAAGCTTCTTCACCAGACCGTCAGTAAGAGTTTCCAGTGACTTATTAATTGAATCACTTCCGTCTCCAAGTTGTTTCTTTACAAAATCATGCAATTCCTGCATCGGAACTTTCATCTCTGCGGCCACATTTTCAGCCAGCGCTTTACCATTATCATCAGGACCGATAGTAATCACTGCACCAATGACTTCAGCCATTTCTTTGAGATTAGTCAGGACCTCTTTGTTAAAAATTGGCACAGAAATTGGATTTTCATCAACTCCTGATGATTGTTTCAATTCACCCACAGGACTTACCTCAAGTTCCTTGAAAAAATCAACCCCATAAAACTCACGCAAGGCTTCTAAATTACTCAACTTACGTCGACCAATTTTATCAGCTATTTCTTGCTCAAGCTTTTGCTTGTCTTGTGTCAGCTTTTTAACATCATTCTCTGACTTCTTGATGATTTTATCTAACACCTTTATTTGATCTTGACTTGCTAAGTCATATTTTTTCAATCGCGCAATTTTTTTCAATCGCTTTTTAGTGGCACGTTTCTGTGCCCAAATCACCGCACACAGTACGATAAATAGAATCCCAACTCCTCCAATTGCAATAGCAAACGGAGAATTTGTCAAAAATTCTTCCCCAAAATTTGTCATTACATTCTTAACAGACTCAATAATTTCGCCTACTTCAACTCTAATGTTGCCATCAGTTACACTTATCACACTTGCCATAATCTTTTCCTCTCCAAAAATGAGATATTTCGTTTAGCTAATTACTTTTTACACAAATAACTAACCTATTTTATACTTCCAATTTCTACTCCAATTTAAAAATCCAACGCACAAAAATACTAAATGATATAACTGCCACAACAATTGCACCCAAAAGTGCACTTGCATGTATCCAATTATCCATAACCTATCACCCTCCCAAATCTAAATGTGGTACTACAGCCTCGCTTCCTTTGTAACCATAAAAAATATACAAAAACAAATAAAGCAATACACAATATCAACATAGCTCGAATAGATTCCATCACAAGGGCTGCTGTTCGATATACAGTAATACTGATTAATCTAAATGGCATCACAAGAAATATTATCCAAATAAGTTTAGACATATCACTCACCTTCTTGAAATTATTTTTCAAATTTTCTGTCTTTAGGCACAAAAATAATACAAGCTATAAAACTTGTAACAATCACTGATACAATAATAATCGTCTCAATGTTATTTGCAATAACTGGTACTGACTGCAATAAATCCTGAATCATTATCATGCTATTTTCTCCTCAATATTCAATTATTAAATTACATCTGAAAAATATACCTATACTTTTCACAATTATATTTACAAAAAATAAATACTGTTGTAAAAACTATTGTGCTTTGAGTATTGATATCAATACTCAAAGCACGCTCCTTTAAATTGTTGAATTTATAATGTCACAACCTGATCTTCATCCATAGGCTCTGCCTTTTGGATAGTTGCCCATGGCATTTTGGATATTGCTGTCATAATGTTTCTCTGAGCATACATTCCCATGCCCATGCCTACATGTACAGCTGATCCCAAGACCTTGCCAGATGCATTGATGACGCTTTGACCTGTTGCCTGCAATGCCTGCAACTTTCCACCATCAATACTAATTTGACGTAAGCGTCTAGCCTCTTTTCTACTATCTTTATTGATAAGCATTACGAGACGATTATTGCCGATTACAAATCGACCTATCTTCCACTTACGAAACATGTACATACGATGTTTCCCACCTAGTGACATCTTGCCAAAAAATGTTTTTGCTAATATTACAGAAATGAATTCAAAGACTTTGTTCACACCAAGTTTTCTCAAACCTGCTCCAAACAATCCCATCACAGTCCTGAAACCAGCAAAAATTTTAATGAGAACGCCCTTTGGAAAAAGTGGATAAATAAAATCAGCAGAACCACCCATCAACCAAATTGCTGTCATGCCAATAATGCACCAAAACATCTGTCTGGGAAATGATAATGATTTATAATGAGTCACTGCTCTATCTTTGTATTTACCAAAGAATAACTTCGCCCACATAACTTTTTCATTTTTTAACGCTCTTGCTTTCTTATTCGCAAAAAATTGCGTAATAGCAAGTGCAATGCCTAACTTAATAGCACCTCTTGCGCTCACCTTTTGTGCTGCAAAGACTCCAAAATTTTTGGCCTGTGCCCATGAAAGAGTAGTTATCAAAGTAATGCCACGTCCCCACCACAGTTTTGTAAAACTGATGATGTAACCTGTGTACAAAATTGCTTTACTCTTTATGAAAATAAGCACTTTTAATATGATACTTCTCCAAACAATGGTTACAGCAGCAAAAAAGTGTACATCCCACACCAATTGGCAAATGAGAATAATTATACTGAGTATGATACATAACCATATTACAGGACAAATCTGTCTTTTAACCTTTACAGTAAGCCTGCTCCATATACGCCACATTATCGTAGTTCCCATAATTGCAGCAACTTCGATAACAAACATAGCTTTGGAGATGGTCAATCTATAACACACCCACTTCACTGCAAATGTAACAACTCCTACTTCCCCACAAAAAAATAAAATATTGCGAGCTTTCTGAGTCATTGATTCAAATACAGCATTCAAATTATGCAATATACATAATATTGGCAATGTAATTGTCACCAAAATACCAAACGGTACAATTGATTTGCATACCAGCTTATGTACATTCACAACAGTGGCCATAAAAATATCCTGTGCCAATTTCTGACTGAAATTCACAATGGAATGCCACAAAATTATTGCATCTTGCAGAGACCTTACATCACCCTTGTTATGTAACAAGGCCAAGGCAAATGCCCAAACAGGCACCCATCTCAATAAAACACGAATTGACTCTTTTTTTTCATCTGACAATCTCGGCCATATAAATGACCATGTGGACCACGTCAATACTAACGTAAACCAGATTGTAGCAAATACAACGATACTACCGTGTTGCCAATGTGACCCTCCAAAGATTGCTATTGCCATCTGCAATATAACTGCATACTCCAAGAAAAAAATAAATACACTTTTCACACGTGAATGTACTACTTGTTGCAATAAATTTCCTTGATGCAATAACATACATGGTCTCATCAATAGCACGATAGCAAAGATGGACCACAGGTCATGCCTTGTAATACCAAGCGCTGTAATATCCATCTAAATTGCCTCCAATTACTTTTTCATTTCAATCACACGATTACTGTACGGCGCATCTGATTTATTTTTTTCGATTATTGCCTGATTAAGCAATATCGCAATAATAATTACCCATGCCAAAATGCCAAGGATAAAATTACGCGTCGCTCTAACAGCACATTCACGAATAAACTTAATTGGTTTCTCTTTGATTTCCTCAATCGTGTACATAGACATCTCCTCAAAAAAAGAAAAGTGACCACCACGACGATATCGTAGTGGCCACAAGAATATTTCATCTGTCACATTAATTATTATCCACTTCATCAGTAGACATTTGTCCAGATAATCTTCTAATCAAGATTCCCGTAGCCATCCCAACAGCAAACAGAATCGAAATGATAAATGTAGTATACCATTGCGCCTCACTTGCCTTTGTTAAATCAAGGTAACCATGATCAATTAAGAACCACGTGGCCAAACCTGAAATGCCAAACATTGCAATAAGCCCAACTGTACCAAGTGCTTTCTTTGCCAGAAAGGCAAAAATTCCCCACACAATAACAGCAGCTCCCACAGCAAGTGCTTTGGAACTCATAGCTGCATCAGATGTTTGTACCCATTTATATAAGCAGTACTGTGTGGGATTATATGTAGCCCACACAACAACCAAAGCATAAACCAACCTGGTATATAGAACTTCTACAAAATTTTGATTCTTGAATGATTTGAAAAAACTCGTAAATGCGAATTTCAACATTCCCTTTCCAGCAGCCTTTCCATGTTTAGTCGCAACAGCTTTTGCATTTTCCATCTTTTGCCTTACCTCCATCTAAATTGATTTGAAAATATCGAGAGCATCATCATAGAGCTCATCAGATATTTGAAAACATTTTTCACCTGTATCAACAACATATGTAGTAGTTGTATCTGTCACATCAACAACAGCTACTGCCATTGAACATGTGGTGCACATAGCTATATTAGCCTGTACCTCTGGTGGCATTTTTTTGCAAAATGCATGCCATCCATATGAAGTACTCACTATTATCACAGTTGGAATAAAAAATAAATACAATATTTTTTCCTTCCATGTAAATCTCCAGGCTATACTGAACCAATCCAACATAATTTCTCCTCCTGAATTATAAATTCAACAATTGTTAAAATACTTTTTTGAAACATATTTATGTCACAAAATTTTATATACTATCTACAAATAATCTACAAAATTCTGTACATAACGCCTTAAAACTTCCAAAATGTTAATAAAATGACACGACCACTTATTATACATAATATTTTAAATTTGTCAATAAAAATTCCCACTGATGAATTCATCAGTGGGAATTAGATCTATCTGGATTTCCAGACTATATTTACTATATTGCTCAATGATTAAATTTGAGCTTTTAATTCTTCAAACTTTACAAGTCCCTGACTCTTCCAGCCCTTAATCTTGAGCCATGCTTTCTGAGTCCATGTGGGCTGTGGTGAAAAGTCTTCCGAAGACATTCCTTTTAAGATATCTTTGGTAGCATCAACCATTTCAGCAACATCTACTGAATACTGAGCTGATGAATCAAACACAGCAACTACAGGCATCATAACAGTTGATACTTCTCCGAATCCAGGAATAGTAACCTTTCCAGCTTTGAGACCCTCTTTAATCAAAGAGCGCGACAATACACCGGTAACCTTCAGTTTTTCCTTGTCAATTGCCTGCATCAGCTTGGAATACGGATTAGGATATCGCGATACAAACCCAACCATATTAGGATTGGACTTCAGAGCGTTTAAAAAATCAGCTTCTGATGTAAAGCTTTGAATGCGTGATTTATCCAATCCATGCGAAATGGCAAAAGAGGCTTCTCCACTATCCATCCCACCCAGGACTGCCAATCTCAGTCGCTTCATGTTCAAGAGTGTTTCCCATGTGCGAAGTTTTGACTTGGATCCAAGAAATGTAATAGTTTTTTCCTGTCCGACAAGCAACATAGCCTCTGAAAATGGTGCTATCATCACATCATTCATGCCTTCTGCTTCGGCAACTTTTTGCATTGCCCAGCCAAAATGAAGATTTCCAGCTTTTACATTATCACAATTAAATTTACTTCCACCTGGGGAACCCACTTCAATTGGGATCAGTTGTTCTTCAGCCTTCTGCTTGAGAATATTGGCGGTTCGATAAAACTCACCAGTTTCTCCACCTGAACCAAAACAAACAACTCCATCAGGACAAGCTGCCATAGCCATTGAAGCCGCTGTAAATACAAACGCCACTGCTGTGACCGCCACTGTCTTTAATAAGTCTCTTTTCATCTTTTCAAACCTCCAGTTTGAGAATAATGTTTATTGACACAATGCCAACATAAAAAATTGTAAAATCTACTTTATCGAATTATGAAATTTCTTCACATCGAAATATTATCCTAGTATACTTTACTTTTCTTGTCAAGTATTTTTTATAGATTTTCTTATATAAATTAATTTTTATTTTTCATCCTACTGCAATAAAAAAAGCAAGAAGAAAAATTTCTCCTTGCCTCAATATTGTGCGAATTATTCGCTTTTCATTATCTTTTTTAAACAGGTGTAGCTGAGATAACCTTTGGATATACTCCGAAAGCTCTAAGCCATCTTATCCCATAAACTCTAATTTTCAATCTTCTGTCTTGGGTAAATTCATCCCAAAGCAATGTACGCTCAAATCTTAAAGCAAAAACTTCAACTTCCCGCAACTTCACTGTAAATTTTTTGCCATCGTCAGGTTTCACGGTTACGTTAAACTTAGACCCCGTATCTTCTGGCTTACCCACCGTCACATCATATTCATAATAAAATACATGTATAGCAAGTGGTTGCCATAATACAGCAGCAGCAAGAAGTACTATTAAAACCGTTTTAGTTTTCTTGTATTTCTGCAGTCTGTCTATTGATCCATACAACATAACAGCAACTGTTAATACTGCTACAGGAACAGTCCAAGCTGGTTCAAAATAAAACATCATCAGTAAAAAACCCATGAGTACTACAGTAGCTGTAGTCTGAAATCTATATTCAGCTAAACTCTCAATTGCGTAAGGCAATATCACAGCTGCCAATACAATCGTAACTAAAGATGCTATGATTGGATACATCATTGCTACAGCAATCAATGCACCTACAATGGCAAGTATTACTATCCATTGCTTTTTACTAAGCGATTTCACTGAATCCCATAGTTCTCCACCCTTTACTTGTGCCGAACTAGCAAAAGTAACTGCCCTAGCCTTACTTCCTTCAAACCAACTATTTTGCATAGCGTCTCCTTTCTCCCTTTTATATTTCTTATGAGTACTACCCTACATTAACTATATGTTAAATGACTTTGCAACATCAATCTATCGCAATAACAAATCGACAGATAACCATATCATGTAATACCCACTTAGTCAATATACTTTATCACCAACTGAAAAACTTTAGGAATTTAATAAGTAAAAAAATCTACTAGACAATTCTTGCATCTCCTTTTACAAAATGATTGAGAATTCTTTACTTTACATACCATGGATTAAAAAAATTAATCACTCTTTTAAAGAGTAATTAATTAAAAAAATGATAATACTACATTTTTTTGATATAACTATGCTATAAATATATCCTGAACAATTCCTTCTTTTTCTTCAAAATCAACACCCCGCGTATTAAGTGCCTCAATCATCTTATCACCAAATTTACCTGCGATAATTTTATCAACTGACTTATCTGCTAGCATTTTAGCAACTCCCAATCCTGCACCTCCCCCTCCTGTGCTAAATGGATTTTTTATTGTTTCAAGTAAAGTTCCATTTTCATCAAAAATTAAAAAGAATGGTGCACGTCCTGCTTGTGAAGATACTGTGGAATCTATATTTTTATCCATTGATCCAACTGCAATTTTCATACTTTATTCGCCTCCTCTCCTTTTTT
>SWBX01000124.1_pt1 | contig 17558 bp, 13 predicted proteins | sample 4693051 | NCBI WGS metagenome assembly SWBX01 (sample SAMN10267272, study PRJNA491770) | bioreactor metagenome | isolation source: DHS bioreactor inoculated with marine | place: Japan: Omine Ridge, Nankai Trough | reverse complement strand
TTCATCACGGCCGAAGATTCGCAGCTTGCGTTTTCCATTGTTGTGGGGACGTATGATCCTACAGATGAAGAGTTGTGTGCGGCGGACTGTAATGGTGACGATTTTGTCACTGCCGGTGATTCCCAGACGATTTTTGCCATGATCTTCGGGATGGATCAGTGTGTGGATACTTTTTAGGAAAATTTGGTTCCATAATAGACACCGGACGGATCTCGGGCTATTTCCTTGATTGGGATTAAATCTGGTACGGCTTGGCCGGGAGTTGGTTTTGATGGTTTTTTATTACCCACCACTGACTGCTGCATAACATCTCCAACTTCTCCAGTAGCACGGTATCCATTAAGACAATTGATTCAACAGCAAACCAAATACCGGCTCCCATAACCACGCCACTAACCATCGTGGGTGCATATTAACTACGTGCATCATCCGGCTTGCGGCCTTCCGGCTGTTACCTTGATCCAATCTTCAAAGGGACGAAGTTGGAAGTGGCTGTGGCGGGTGAATGTGAATGGCTTGGCATGTCACAAGATGAGTAGAAATCTCAAATATCGGGTTCATAACCGGGTATAGTTCAGACCTGATTCTTGGTGTTTCCCATCGAAATTGCTTCTTCCTAACCTTAATCGCCTCCGATTCGCCATCGATATCCACCACTTCCCAGTCCAGCTCCGGTGGGTATTTTGTCCAGCCCGGATAAAACCAGAAATCATCGGTACCCACCGAAAAGACCACGAACAATTGCGCATCGGATACTGCGGAACCGGGGTTGTTGATGAGCAGGTCAACACCGCAGGGTATACATGGGCTAAATAATGTTGCAGGCAGCGCAAGTTCAAGATCAATATCTTCTGAAAACATTGTGCTGACAAGAAACAATCCGAAAATGCAATAAATTAAGATTAAGTCTGCGAACTTCATTCCATATATTCCTTCAGCACTTTGGGTGCACGATGCTTAAATCGGGTCGCTTCTATTTACATAGATCTTCAAATACATTTGTCGAAAAAACACAATAAAAATGGCAAGAAAATCAATGATCTCCCAACGAATAAAGGCACTGACATGCGAAGACGGCAGCCTGTGAAACAAATCGATCAACCAATAATACTCAGCTAACCATAATAAGAAACCGAAACCACAAACGACGAGTAACCCCTTCAAATATCGTCCGTATCGGTAAATGCCTAAAAATGTGATGACTATAATTATACTTTTCTTGAACATCTGAAACCAGAGCGGAATCAACCAACCCTCTTGGCTACTTTTCTCTAATGTCTCTATAAAAAGATACCCTGGCAGCAGGTCCAAATATAGAAGCACCTTATGCGATACAAATATAAAATAAGATAGACCTACCAAAAACAGGAATATTTCCATTAGGATTCGAATACCGGACATAAAATACTTCATGATCAATCCTTAGGGCATGTGAATCAAATTGACTGGCTATAAGTACAAAGCTGTTCAATAATATCCATTTGCTGCTGGATATGCATCCTCAAACATCGGTTAGCCCATTCTGTCTCTAAACCTTGAAAAATCTCTGTACCCGCCATAAAACACAGAGGTGTCCTCATTATGACCCGTCTGATCCGGTATCATAACATTGACAAAGTGAATCCATTTTTTCCAAACATCTAAAGCCTCTTGGTCGTTCATATTAACTCCTGACATTTGGAAATATGCTCGCATTTGTATAGAAAGAGGAATATCAGGTATAAGCCCAGCCCCGAATGGCGCTCCTCTATTATTGCTGGGAATATCTTCCCAGGAATTATAACTCGGATCACCTGGCCCTTGAATAATTTCTTCATTAAACCATCCCATAAAATTTCCAAAACCTTCAGAATCAGATTCGCCAGCCATGGAAGCCACAGCTATAAAATGTTTAAAGTCAAGGCCACCCAAAAAACCAACACAATCTGCTTGTAAGAATAAATCTAACTCCATGCCACGATCCAGTTCTTTGTTGGTGAATGTGAGGTTGTATTCAGCTTTCTCCGGGTGCTGCACCGGATCGAATTCCAGGTCCAGGCCGAAAGGAAGCGTCTCATTTACTACATTTTCACCAACCCAAGGCCAGGTAATCTCACCATCATTATCCGTCACCATCCAGATCCTGGAGAGTTGCGTCCAGGGATTCGAACCCGTGTTGCCGGCGTGAAAGGCCAGGATATGATTTTTCAGGAATTGACGTAAATGCCCGGAATGCCTGTGTTTATGGGTGCTAACACAAACTTCTTGGATCGCTGATTACGCTTGTTACGCTTGTTATATCAGTCTTTCAAGGTCTGTGGTGACACCTAAGTGACACCTGTGATTCTATCGAAATCTGTTCGGGATGATCCTGACTTTTTCACCTAACTTATTCACGTTGTTCCAGAATTATTGGAAAACCATAGAATTTGCCACCATCATCATCGCTGCCATCACCCACTGAAAGTGTTTCAGACATATGGATACCATATGCTCCTATCTCGGTTAACTGCCCTATTAATGCATAATTAGCATCGCACCATTCAGGGGAAAAACTGATTCTGAACGCCGCACCATTTGTGGAGTAAGTTGGATTATCAAGAGTGGGATATCCAGTCGGGTTCTCAGAGATAATTTTCAATTGCTTCTGCTCATCAGACTGACATGTCTTCAAGATAACATTGTCTGTCACTTCAAAAACAACACTTTTAACTATTTCACCCCGATGATTCAGTAGGACAAATGCCCATTGTGAGCCGGCATGGAATGAGTCTGGCATTACCATTTGACTCCCAATCTTGTAATAACTCGGTTCCGTAGTTATGCATGAACAGAGTAAAAAAGTGATTAAGATCAGAGATAATACTTTCATCTTGGAGATTCCTCCTGCGTGCCTGGTCGTTTTAAGGAAGAAATGCAATACATGATCCTTCGTGATGCTTGTTTACGTGGTTGGCGAAGATCAGCAAACTGGTACTTAATTGGAAAGCTATGAAATCTTTTTGTAATACAGCCCAACATGATCACTACTAAAAGTACAGTAAAGAAATTCATCGTTCGGTTCGCGGTGACACCTAAGTGACACCCAGATTCTATTGTGCGAATTCGGAAAGATCCTTATTTAAAACCCAAATCTTATAACTTCCAGGGTCAATTCTCAGATATAGATTTACCACACGATGAAATATGTTTAACCTCACGATACCAGAAAGAACCTTTCGCGGCTGCTTTCTGATCAATTTTACCAATCAAGCATAGACATTCATCTCCCAGATCCTTAGAAATTGACCTGTTTTTACAAACATTACGTCCAATTTGTTCAATTCCGATGTCGATCATTTTTTGATAGATGGTTAAACTTTTTAGTAATGATAATGGATTTTCATTCACCATCACTCGTTTATGGCCTACCGTATGATCGAAGAGAACTATTGTATCAGATTTTTCTATGCATATAGGTGACTCTTGATTACCCAAAACTAACTTATGCCCAATTTCTTCAGGACTTTCACCAGATCTCCAACTCCAATCAGAAAGTTCTGGAAGCCATTCATTTTCATCAAATTCTCCAAAATGTAAATGAGGAGCTACCCACTCTGGTAAGCCCACTCTGACTAACATCTCTTTTGATCTAAATGAAATGTATGTTTCATTCAATCTTGTCTCAGGAAATCGAATCAACTCGAATATTTTAGTTTTAACGATAAATTCTGGGAAATCTAGTTCTTCGGAAAATACTTCAATAAGCTTCATCTCATTCACTCAACATCAAGGTTTTGGAGGAGGAGTCCAACCCACGCCTTCCAGATATTTTCTGATTGTTTTGCTGGGATTTGGATAACCTTTGCCTTTACCATGGACCTTACCACTTTGAGTAGATGATGTTCCATCACCAAAGTGAACATGAGGTTCTGGACATCCTGCATCGGGAGGATCGAACCTGTCAATGCCTTTGGGCACACGATCCCTTTCTTTTTCCTTCTGAAGTTTACCAGGCGATGCAGGAGGTATGCTCTTATCTTTATTATCACTATCAGCTATTTCCTTAATCATCAAGCCCATCATCCAAAACATTGCTTTAATTTTTAATTTATTTAGTTCTTCATCCACCTGTTTTACGGTTTCTACGGCTTTAGTCGCGTACACTTCAGCATTTGTTCGTTCATGATCAACAGCATTGGGTGCAATGAGCCACATCCCACCACTGACCATCGATCCAATCGTCCAGAATATAGTTCGGACCAGAACAAGAGACTCCCCATCCGGATCAAAATAATTAATCGGATCATTCCAACAATACAGGTACCGGTTCCAACTCATGGGATTTTCGGGCGTTCCTCTCACCGGGTCCGGTGAAATGAATCGGGGGAGATCGGAATGGTAATACCGGGCGCCAAAATAGTTAAGATCCAGGTCTCGTTTCAACTCTTTTCCGGTGAAATTCAGATCATAGCTCATCTCTGATGAATCATTCACTGCCATTTCCTGCCCGAAGGGGAGTAATTCATTGACCATCAGTTCCTGCCGATTGGGCCAGACCACTTCGCACTGGTCGTCGATCAACATTTTGGCGGTCCCCAGATGATCGAAGAGAACATACCGGATTGCACGTTTGCCGCTGGGCGGAAGCTGCTGCATCCCGAACGTTGAGCTAACCTCGACCACTTCGTTCACTCCGGGTGCAATCTCAACTACCACATCCATATTACCGTCATCAGTAATATCTTGGATCTTCATCTTTCCGTACCCATGAACATACACTGGTTTCCCGGTTTCATAGAACCCGTTTTCGCGGTTGTTTTCATAAAACCGGATTGCACCGCTGCTGTCAACAGTGACAAGATCGGCATCCGCGTCACCATCGAAATCGAATAGCACAAGATCTTCCGTGTCGCCGGAATGCAGCAATTGAAATTCGTGATAAACCAGATGATCCTCCGCTTTCTGAACGGAAACGCCTGATTCGGTTGCGATCAGAATATCCATTATGCCGTCCCTGTCGAAATCGATCGTTTCCACAGCCTGGGACAGTGTTTTCGATTTCGTGCTGTCAAAAATCATCGTTCCCTCCTTGTCATTGACAAAGAAAGATGCGCCTGAATCTTGCAACACAGTCAGATCCAGGACGCCATCGCCATCCAGATCACCCAGTGAAGCGTCGAGAACATTATCCGGTGAATCCGAATTCGTTTGCTGCTGCAAACTGCAATCTATCTGGAAAAACGACTGGAACTGACGAAATCCGTCTTCTGTCTCCTGAATCACCAGGACATCCTGCGGTCCGGTGCTGAACAATGCGTTTACATCCTTACTTGTCGCTGATTTGATATCAATTTCAGACTTGTCAACTTTGGAGATCAGCTTCAGGGGATCGTCGATTTCATATTCATCGTTGTTGATATTGCCGACGCCGACCAGCTCATTTGAAATGTTGCCGTGATAGCCCAGATCTGTTGTGCACATATCGAAAATCCCATCCGTGCGTGTTGTTCCACCAACGATAAACCTCAGATCCATGGAATCACAACCTGCATCGATACAGGGGCTGTCCTCCGATTGACCTGCGCCGATCGCACGTAAATAGTACCCATGATCCGGTCCTGTTTCGAATAGAGGGTCAGCAGAAATACAGTCAGTTACAGTGACTTGGGATTCCAGACCGGAGTAATCTGTGCTGTTACCGAAAACATTACAATTGATTAAATCAATCGAAATATCACCGGCAAGATAGATACCAATTTCGTTCTCCGCAATGATCGATTGAACGACTTCTATCTGCTTGTGACCTTGCGCATTTTCATTGACGGTGCCCATAATACCACCGCCTGCAAAGTCTGTCGGCAATTCATCCGGCCAATCCTCAGGTAGTTCATCCGGAGTCTCGGGTCCCCAGCATGAAGCGATTGTACAATTACGTATCCTGCAGGATGAGTTTTCCAACAAAACACCTGCATAATATCCAGAGATCAGACAGTTGACTACATCAAAGTCGCATTCATCCGTGGCATAAATACCAGCCAGAGCACCATTATTGATGATCCTCACATTCCGGAAAAACGGACTGGCGTTCGAACATTTGATATTGCATTCGAATTTGATGCTTTGAATAATGGAATCAGCACTGTTTCTGATTTCAAGGCAATTCCATGGTGTGCTTCCTCTGATTATGGTTCTGTTTTGTCCGGAACCTTACCGTTTGCTTTAAATGACCCCGCTGGTCCGACTAAAAAGTTTCACAGTCTGTTATTTTACCGTTAATTTCCTGATAATTTGACTGTTCTCATCAGCCAATTTATTCTTGATATTGCTGTATCGGACAATACCATCCTGAGTCAGTAAAAATGATTGCCCATTAAGACTCTGACATATAAATCGTATTTCATAGCTTGAATCCTCTATTATAGAGCGTACTCTCCAATTTGAATGCAATCCTTCCCAGAATTGAAATGTATACACTTCTTCATCAAAAGAGATTACTAAATCCTCTAATTCACAATATCTATTGTACTTGATAAAACATGCTGCTTGAGATTTGAAAAGTTCTGTTATGTATAAGGAAACGAAAATCTGGTCCATTCTGAATTCACTTTTAGATTTATATGCCGAATAAGCCGAGTATCTGACCCATATAAATATGGATAATATCAACAGTGCTAACGCTAAAGCTAGTAGAAAAGTGTGTCTCACACGGATTGCGAAAAATTTCATTGAGTTAACCCCTATTCAGAATCCGTGTTTGGATCAGCATAAGGATCCTCAAGAATGGGCAGTGTTTCAAAAACAATATCAGATCCATTCAGCAGCATATCAAGAGCCATCTCCAAATATGGGACTTTATAGTCAAAAACACGTACTTCCACATTTGGATTTTTCTTTTTTGCGTTTTTCTCAAAATGAGAACCATTACTTCCCGAATCACACCACCCTAAATACATATATTTCATACTGTCTGATGTCTCCGAAAAATCTCTGTACCAGGTAAATGCTTCCGGATCCTCAAGGCCTGAACTAGAGCTAATCGTACTATCTCCTCCATGGGAAAAAATAAATAACATCTGTGCTTCAGGATCACTTAAAGCCATTTTGATCTCCCTGTTTGTCGCAAAAGGGCTAACTGTCACTTCGCGTTCACCAACAATTGATACTGCGGCATCACGTGCCCCTTTGGTAGCTGCATACATTTCCTTGAATTGACCTTCATCCAAATCTAGAAACATAAAATACACCTGATCATTTCCCTCAGGATCAAAATAATTAACGGGATCATTTCTGCAATATAAATACGGGTTCCAACTCAACGGAATCCCCAGTTTTCCACTCACCGGATCCGGGGAAATAAACCGTGGTAGCGTGGCGTGATAATATCGGGATCCGAAGTAGTGGAGATCCAGGACGTGATCGATTTCCTTGTTGGTGAACGTCAGTTTGTACGCCGCTTCCACAGGATCAGGATTATCTGGATCGAAATCCAGGTCTTTACCGAAGGGGAGCATTTCGTTGGCTTCGACAGAGCCCGTCTTTGGCCAGACCACTTCGCACTGATCGTTGATCAACATTTTGGCGGAACCAAGGTGATCGAAAAGTGCATACCGGACCGCTCGTTTTCCGGAGGGCGGAATGTATTGTATCCCAAACGTGGATCCTACTTTGACGACTTCCTCTACACCGGGTTCGATTTCCACCACAACATCCATCTGCCCGTCGTTGTTTGTATCCTGAATCATCAGTTTTCCGTATCCGTTAACATGTGCAGGTTCGCCGACTTCACGGAATCCATATGTCCGGTTGTTTTCATAAAACCGAACAATACCGCTGCTGTCAATCGTCGTTAAATCAGAATCACCGTCTCCGTTAAAATCATATAGTACCAGATCTTCGGTATCACCGGAATTGAGGGTCTGAAAATCTGAGTAAACCAGGTGGTCGTCAGCTATTTGAACCGAAACACCGGTTTCCGTAGCGATGAGAAGATCCATTTTTCCATCATTATTGAAATCCAGGGTTTCGATGGCTTTGGAACGCGATTTGGATTTCGCGCTGTCATACAGCATAACGCCCGCCGTATCGTTAACAAAAAGTGTTAAACCGCTTTCTTCCAGGACAACCAGGTCAAGAACCCCATCACCGTCCAGATCACTAAGTGATGCATCCAGGAGACTTTTCGGTGAATCCGGATTGGTCTGCTGCTGCAAGCTGCAATTATTTTGAAAGAAGGACTGGAATTCACGGGAGCCATCAGCGTTCACCTTGATGATGAGAATATCCTTTGGACCATTACTAAAAAGAGAGTCCTTATCCTTAACGGTGACAGATTTGGCATCCAGATCCGTCTTGTCGGCTATTGATATCGCTTTTAGTGGATCATCATCCTCATAGTCATCATTATTGATATTGCCGATCCCTACTAACTCATTAAAAAGTCTTCCATGATATCCTATATCGGATATGCAAATATCAAAAATGCCGTCGGTACGGGTCGTTCCCCCCACGATTTGCGTCAGATCCATAGATGCGAAGCCCGCATCAATACACGGACTGTCCTGTGACTGACCCGCGCTGACCGCACTAAGGTAGTATCCGTGATCCAGACCGGGCACAAACAATGGATCCGATGAAATATTATTGTCTGTAAGGTCGAATTGAGACAGGGGACCGGAGATATCCTCGTCATTGCCGAACACATCAGTATGGCTCACAGTGACGGCAACATTCCCGGATATACTGACACCGAGTTCATTATCCGTGATGATGGACTCATAAACATCAATATATGTCGAGCCATCACTGCATGAGCCGACGATACCACCACCTGCAAATACTTCGGGCCAATCGTCAGGCCAATCGTCAGGAAGTTCGGTAGGATCATCACAACCCCAGCAATTATCGATGGTGCAATGCCGGATCGTGCAAGATGAATTATTCAGCAAAATCCCGAAATAGTAATCCGCTATCAGGCAATTGACTACATTCAATTCACATCCGTTTTCTGCGATAATGCCTGCAAGCGCGTTGTTGTTAATGATCCTGACATCCCGAATGAAAGGCGTCGCAGCGTTTGTACAGAAAATATTGCATTCCAGTCGCATACCCTGAATCACGGAATCGGCGCCGTTGTCCAAGACAATGCTGCTCCAATGAGAGGTTCCTTGAAGAATCGTTCGGTTTTGCCCGGATCCGATCAGGTCAATGCCGGATTGGTTGATGGTTATTGTTTCGTCATCACCAGTTAATTCGTAAATACCGGGAAACAGTTTGATGACTGCCCGTTCACCGTTTGATGGTGGGCTGGCAATGACGTGGTCAATAGCGGCCTGGATGGAGTTGAATGGAAGTTCAAGACTTCCATTGCCGGGGATTGAGCCGGGTTTTGCATAGTAATTATTATTGCTGCTCTTCAGTGAGAATTCTTTCACGGCGATATTTCCGAACACCCTGTCCTTACCATCAATATCCGGTGCCACCATGGCGGCCCAAAAACGCAGACCATTAATATCCTTTTGGGAGGGTTCCAACACTATCTCTGGAAAAATCTCTTCTGAACCATGACCATGAACCAACTCAATCGATTTGAAATCAAGCGTTGCCGTCCACGTTGGGAAATAATAGTAAGTATTTGCATATTCGAGGAATGCATACAGATTCACATCCAGGGGTTGACCCATAAATTCATATTCAAGATTTATCATAAAAGTTTCATCGGGATAGAATACAGACTTGTTTGGTTTTGTTTTATCTAATTCGATGGTCAATACTGGTTCCAGGTTATTAAATTGAGCGATATTATTCTTACCGAGATTGATGAAACACTCGTCTTTCACAAGATCTGGAGTCCCGTCACCGCCGATATTATAGGTCACCTTCTCAATAAGGCTGTTACCGGACTGATCGTAAAAGGACATTTCGACGGAGTCACCCACAAAGTGAAGCCTTCTGCGGTTATCACCGTCATAGATATATTTGTGCGGATAGGGTTCTGTGTTGGAGACTTCCATCAACCTGTTGTCATAATCGAAAACATACTCGTGTTCCGTGAGCGGGTTGATTGTGACATTGCCGTTACTATCATACCAAAATCGATTATACGCACTGCCGCCATACCAAAAGGTTGATGTAATCTGGTTTCCGGAATCATAGGGGATACCCTGGAACGACATGCCGGGCTTTCCTGCCACTTCCCTTCTGGTCATATTCCCGAAATTGTCATACTCATAATTAACACGCATTGTTTCGGTGCCGGGAGATGCCATATCAGGCACATCCTTCACACAATCCAGGCTGCCGTCTGAGTAGTAATAGTAGTGTTTTCCAGTGACGGGATTTGAAGTGAGATCTTTGATGTACTTGATCTGATCTACCGGATTATATTCATATTCGTCTGCAAAATACGCGTTCGTTCCATTGTACAAGGCGCCAACATACTGGTAGCGGTTTCTTTTGTCCGGAACAAGATATTGAGAAGCGTTATTGTCATAATTAATTTGTTTAAAATTACCGGTTGGGCTGTAATAGACATCTTTTGCGATTGATCTCAATGATCCGGATTCCTCTATTTGAACATGTGTAACTGCATCACCGCCATAACCGCCGTTGACTCTGTTTTCGTTTCCGTATTTGACACGCAATTTCGATACCGGATACTGTATATCTGACAGATTACCCCATTTATTGTAGGTATAGACGGTTTGGTAAAGATCCGATTCAAACGAACCGGATGATTTAACCAGCATCCATTCAGTTGTGATATTCCCATGGGCGCTATAGGATCGTGCAATATGCGTTTCCCCGACCAAATCAGCCCCGCTGTAATTATAATCCTTTCTGCTGGTCAGCTTGCCCTTGCCGTTGTTCAAATATACCGTTAACGCGTTCTGTGATCCTTCGTTGAAAACAACTTCCGTCTGGTCATAGTTTAGTTTTCTGATGACCACCTTATTACCTTCGATATTGTGCGCCACGTGAGTTAGTCTATTGAAATCGTCATATGAATAATATTTTGTTCGGTCAGGATGCGATTCGTATTGATTCGGATTAAATGAAGGAATATTTTCAGTCGATTCACCCATTATTCTGCCGTCTCTGTAGTAATACGAGTACCTTGAACCTGTCTCCGGTTCATTGGATTCAACCAACCGGTCAAGAAAATCATATCGAAAAGTTCGTTCGGAATTTTCGTCTCCATTTCTTTCGACATCCGTCAAGTTACCACGAGCATCGTATTTGTACTCTGCATTTCCTGAAGTAATTATATCATCCGGTACATGAACCTTTCTCAGATTACCTCTGAGGTCTGAGTAATGATCACGTGTAATACCCATAGCATCCGTGACGGAATTTTTGGTAAAACCCGGCGTTTCATCATCAAGAAGATAGATACTTGATGTAAAAGTGCCTGTATCCTCATGGAAAGTTCCGAATGAGCGTCCCAGACAGTCAAATTGTGACCAGATCCTTCGACGCTCTTGTTCCAGGTCGACAGTTGTATCCGGATTATCTTCGGGATGTCCTGGATATATTGAAAATATCTTTTTGCCGCACCAGTCGAATAATGATTGCTGCATGGTAATGAGATGATATCCTGATTCATCATAGATCCGGGTTTTTTGTGAAACCACATTTCCAAGACCATCCAGTTTAAAGGTCTGATATTGAACGGAAAATCCCTGACCATCGGTTTTCCAGTATCGGACTGTCTCGAAACCTTTGCCCCATTCATCGTCGTCCAATTCATCATCTCTGTAAGAAATTGTTGTGGTGTACCGGTCGGATCCGGGAGGATCGATCCATGTCATCCGACTCAGATTATCGTATATGTAGGTTGTGCAATTGCCTGCAGCATCGTAGGATTCTCTGACCAGACCCGTATTACCATCGATCATCTTGTGGACCAGATTAAGCTCTTCAGTATTGCCGCCACCGATGTCACGAATCATGTGCTTTCTTGAAAGATTGCCATACTCGTATGTGAAGTAATAGATGAGATCACGACCGACCTCACCCGTCGGGGAGAGCGCTCCATACCAAACTTCCCGGTTTTTCTCGTAATATTCGCCGTCGTAAAAAGATTCCATCATCACGGAGGAACCTGGATCGGTAAAAAGATCTATAGCGCTGATTCTACCAGTTGTTACCTCACTTTCCGGATTATCCGGATCCGGCTGAGTGTCGGGTTCGAAAACTGTTTTCGAAACAAGATCACCGCCTTCTCTAATTTCTACAGATTTAACAAAATCAACTTTGTACCTGCTATTCTCGGGATCTTCGCTGTCCCAATATATGAATCTATCATCTTGAATGTATTCCCGATCGGTTGTGATATTTTGATTTTGAAATCCGTCCGTCACAACTGTTGAAAGCGTGATTGTTCCGTAATTTTGATCATCATAGGTGAAAATCTCTTCTGTTGTAACACAGTCACCGATTTGGTCCACACCCTCACCCGGTTCATATATTTTGGTTATCTTGGAAAGCTGACGGATGTTTGCCTGGTGGACCTTTTGGTTGTCATGACAGTACATGTCGAATTCAGGAGCAGGGGATACAGGATATTCTTCACCGAAAGTCTGACCTTCTGGGTAACCGTTATTAAAAATTTCCGTTTTTCTCAAATGTTCCTCGGCTGCATTGCCTTCGAAATACAAGATACTTGTCAAGCGACCATTATACGAATTATCCTCCTCGGGGCAGTCCGGAACAGTCTCCCACTTGGGTCTGTAAGGATCCTGATCCCATTCACCTGGTTCAAGTTCACCGCAACTATATTCCACATCTTTCCATAGATATACTGTTTCATTGCCTTCGGGATCTTTTACCCGTGTCATGGGAAGCGTATTGCCGTAGCTTGAAAAACCCTGGTCAATCTCGATGTAACTTTCGTTGCTGTAAACACCTGCAGAATAAGGATCGAATTGTTTATGGTTGGTTTCGATAGCATATAACCATTCATGATCTTGATAATAACCGGATTCCGGGTTTTCGTGATTGACTGACTTTTTATAGATAAACCGTGATGGTTGATAACGGTCATAATTGTAGGGCATTAGTACTGGGGGTACGCCGACATTAAACGACATTTTACTTGATGTGATCGTGATGAGATCTCTGAAATAATAGGATGTTGTTGCTCCCAACGGATCTGTGTAATGCATGATCGCACCTTTGTTTTCAGCGCCATATCCAAAAGTGTGAGTATAAATGTGCGATGGAATCTCTCCTTCTTTTGGCAACGTAATACTGTTCAATACCAATTGTCCCTGCAACACGACAGGTCCATCAAAATAGTTATTCTCCTTAGTGCTGGGTTCAGGGTATTTACAGTCTGCTTCACCCCAGGGTTCATAAATAGAAACACCACTTTGAACATTAAAAAGATATTCTATTGTTTTTCCTGAAAAACCGGGTGCTGTTATGCTGGTCAGGCGTGGAAAATGAATCACTTCTTCTTCCGTGGTGTTCTCGTAGTTGAAATTCAATATACGACCAAACGGATCTTCGATCTTCTTGATGATGTGCTCGTAATACAGGTACCCATGTTCAGGGATTGGGTTTTCAAAAAACTCGGTGTGATCCGTGTGATATGTAATGCTGATGTGAGCGGCCTTATTGTAATTATAAATATCTGTGACGTACATAACCTTGTCGGATGTGGGACAAATTTCATTGATCTCACCGGCTCCATAGCAACTATTCGGAATCATGGGCGCTTTTAGAACAGGTCCATCGAAGTGATATGTTTTGCCGGACCCGTCGAACAATATGATTTTTTGAGTATCTTGCAGGTAATCTTTGACCTGCAATCTCAAATCTGATGCATCCATAGAATTGTAAGTAAAGGTACCATAACCGCCTTGAACCGGATCTTCCTGACAATACGGACCAAATTCATGCATGGCGCCGGAGGGATCTTCATAAAAGTATTGCCAACATTCGCACACATCCCCAAACTCTACTTTCTTTCTGAATAAACGGCCCATGTGAAGACGCCATCCAAAGCCTAATGGGGAAAAATACATTTTCTCGAAATCGACCAATGCATGAAGATTGATGGGATTATCCGGGTCCGGGGGCTGATAATACAGAGTTACATCATTCGCCTTGTATCTCCAACTCGACGAATTATAAATCGCTTTCAACTGGAGACCCAAGCCGGAACCTTCCGGGCCGGGGTACAGCGGCGAAACCGGAATACTCAAAATCACATTTCCGGTCTGCATGTTGATTGTTTCGTTGGCGGATGAGTAATATCCGTAGGATTTATCAAATCCGATGTCATCCATTACGTTGGTGTCGCTGGCTGCCCATGCCGGCTGTAGCGAACAGAATACAATAATAAAAACAAACAACAGAATTCTTCTCATGAATCACCCCTACACAATTTAAAAAACCAGTTCATCCATATTCAACTTAAAAAGCTGAGGCAGAAAATACCCAAAGGAAAATTCTCTGTCAAGTAAATAACAACTATCTCTGTCTCGCGAAACACTATCCGATGATTTTGCTTCGATTTGGCATTAAAGATGATTAATTTTTGGCGAAAATGCCGTAGATTCGATCGGCCACAGATCGATAAATCCTTAGATTCAGGCATTTCCAGAAAGATTACTAGTAATTTGCATATGATAGACAAATGGCTTGAAACCTCTTGCGTAGATCTTTGCGAAACGAATTCTAATCACTCCAACTGAACGGCAACATCTCCCATTCACCGTAAATTCCAGTAATCTCGGGATCGGTCAACGCCCCATAGAAAGTGGCGTTACCGGTCCCGGCAGAGGACCAGGTGAATTCAGGAAGGATTGTAACTGTGGTTTCTCCGGTTGGGAATTCGGGGAATTGCGCAAGGTAGTTATCAAAACTCGAATTAAAAGATGGGGCAAAGAAGTAAGATCCGTAAACATCCAAAATGACAAACAACGGATATCCGTCCAGGTTTCCCGATTCCCGGTTGCAGATAAAGGCTGTACAGGAAAAAGTGTCACCGGTCTGAAAATGGGTGTCCGGCATCTCAAGTGTGACACCGGTTTCAAGGCATGATTCCGGTGTGGGTGAAGGGGTCGGAGTCGGCGTACTTGTGGGTGTCGCCGTCACAGGCGGCAGGGAACTGGGATAGTGATACCCCATCCACCAAAATCAAACATCTCATCGGTTCGTGTGGTCAGTTCATTGAGACATACTTGGCCCTCCAGCCCGTCATAGCAAAGATTGTCCGATAGATCGCTCCCGACATTCAGACACGGACTGTCTTGAGATTGGCCACTGGCTGTCTCACTCAAGTAGAAATCACCATGTGATCCGTTGATAAATAATGGATCTGTGTCGATGTTTCCTTCACCTTCATAACCGCCCTGAATGCAGGAATAGATCACCTGTGGCGCACCACCTGTCGGAATGTCTATCTGGTCTGGTAGGTTATTCCAAAAAATACAATTCTTGAAAAGAGGAATAGAAATGAAGTTGAGAATGCCACCGCCTGAATTGTATGCAGTATTTTCAAAAATTACGCAGTTTGTAAACGTTGCATCAGAGTGTCCAATTATATCTATTCCTCCGCCGTCAACCGCCAAATTACTCGCAAAAACACAGTTCATAAAATCCGGATTACAAAATGAAAAAACAAAAAGTCCGGCAACTGATTTCGTGTCAGACCCCGCCTGCCTGGACGTAGCCTGCCATAGCCTTGGCGACGGAGGGGCGAAGTCTGGATCCGGTGGAGACACGGATTGTGGATGCATTATGTCCGGCAGGTGCGGGTGCGGTAGAGAGATGCGTGGCTGAATTTTTGCATCCGGACACCCGGCCCGTTGAAGATGCGGGGTGGAAATCAGGCAGACAGAAAAAAAGAACCCCAAATCGGACTCTTCTCATGGCTGCTCCGGAGGTTTGAAATTTCAGTCGGGTGCGGTATTGGGGTCCTACAGGGGGAGAAAACGGTCCAATGAGAACCATCTATTTCCAATTTAGGCATGATTTTTCGTGAATGCACCCGTATAATCAGATTAAAGATCTGTCCGGACTTGAATAGGAGGCGATCATGATCTCAGGAAAATTTTTACTCACTTCAATCGTAATTTCCATGGTTGTATTTCCCCTATCAGTCCTGGCATGGGAATGGGAAGATACGTTTGATGTGTCAGGCGTGGAGTATGTCTATTCCTTACTTGAGGATTCCGGCGGGTATCTTTATGCCGGAACGAATAACGCCAGTGTCGTGTATCGATCCGATGACGGTGGTGTGAACTGGGAACCCAAGAGTTCCTGGGGTGAACTTGAGGCAAAATCCCTGATTGAAGCCTCCGATGGTTTCATCTACTGCGGGACGGGCGGTTCATTAATGGGCCGGGTATACAAATCTGATAGTCAAGGAGATTCCTGGGATCCGACAGCGGATTTGTCGGGGACTTCCACCATCAACTGCCTACTGGATGCCTCGGACGGGTTCATTTATGTCGGAACCACCGTAAGCAGTCAGGTGACGATTTACAAAACCAATAACGGTGGAACAAGTTGGACACCGGCGGGGACCATAAGCAGTGCGGCTTCGGTGTATTGTTTTCTTGAGGATTCCGAAGGCAGTATTTATGTCGGTACGGGATATTCCGCCGGAGTGGTTTACAAGACAACCGACGGGGGCGGTTCATGGGTGCCGACAGGTGTATTGAGTGGTGCTCAGACGGTAAACACGCTGATCCAGGCATCCGACGGGCGAATTTATGCCGGCACCGGTTATTCCAACGGAGATGTTTTTTACTCCACTGACGGTGGTGATTCCTGGGTACCTGTCGGAAACCTGAGTGGTGTCAGTGATGTCGGTTCTCTGCTGGAAGCTTCTGACGGATATCTGTACGCCGGTACCGGTTACACCGGGCAGATTTTCTATTCCATGGACAACGGCACATCCTGGCAACTCACAACCTATGCGTCAGGTGGTGGTGCCAGAGATTATGTGATCTATCTTCTGGAATCATCGGATTATTTCCTGTATGCCGGTAATGGCTGGACCACGGGTAATGTTTTCAAGACCAGTACTGCCATTATTGAAACCCCGACTCCGGCCCCCACGCAACCGACGCCAACATTTACACCCACACCAAGCCTTCCTACATACACGCCAACCCCCTCACCGATACCACCCACACCAACACCGACACCTCCGTGTATCCATTCCGGTGATGTTGATTTTAACGGTTATTTTTCGGCAGGGGATGCACAAATTACTTTCAATATCACCATGGAACTCCATAATCCTTCTCCTGAAGAGTTTTGCGCGGCGGACTGCGATTGGAACTATATGGTCACTGCCGGTGATGCCCAGACGATATTCGGCAACATTTTCGGTGGTGTCTGCAGCGAACCAATCCCAGGTCTTTAAAACGAAATTGGTTTTTCTCGCGCCAGGATTCGCCAAGGGGGGAGAATACAGTTTAATTGGACATAACTGAAATTTTAACTTTGCGTGCCTTTGCGTGCTTTGCGTGAAATAAACCATCGTGGGTCAACACACTCAATGGTTGTCTTTCCTCACGCCAAGATCGCCAGGATTCGCCAAGGGGGGAGAATACAGTTTAATTGGACATAACTGAAAT
>SWBX01003450.1_pt1 | contig 17592 bp, 8 predicted proteins | sample 4693051 | NCBI WGS metagenome assembly SWBX01 (sample SAMN10267272, study PRJNA491770) | bioreactor metagenome | isolation source: DHS bioreactor inoculated with marine | place: Japan: Omine Ridge, Nankai Trough | reverse complement strand
TTCTCCTTTGATCCCGATCAAATCCGAACACAATCCCGAAGGATTGCTGACAACGCCATCAAAATAATGCTATTTTCCTCTTATGTCACCCCTGAATTTAAATGCGGTAAATTCAAAAACATTTCTCAGATTCATCCCAATGTTTCTGGCTGGTTTGTTTTTTATCATTGCCGGGGCTGTTTTTCTCATATCCAGCGAGTCCATGCCGGAAGATATCTCCATTGTCGAAATGGATTCCCGGGTTAAGGATCTATGGATCAGACAGGATTCTCTGGTCGTTGAGGTAATGGAGAGCTTACAGGAAGAATTACGACGGATTGATACACCGGATGTCATGCGTAAACAGATTCGTGAGAGATTCCGTACAATAAGCAATAGTGCTGTTCGGCAGGGGTTTGTAGCACCCCGGGGATTCACTGTCTATGACGGTGAAGGGGAACTTCTGATCTGGGCCGGCACCAACCCTCCCGGATTGGTGACCACCGATCTGTCTCCGAATGCAATCACCCGGTTTGTCACGGAACTCCCCGCCGGTTCCGATCTGATTTACCAGGTGATGGCGGAGGATCTGGTGCTTCAGGTACTTTTGCCATTGCACCGGGATCATGCGCTGTCGGCCAACACATCCACGCCGGGGATAGTCCAATTTCTGGAAAGCCGCTGCACCATCTCTGTCACCGGATTATTTTCCATATCATCCCCGGTTCAGGGGGATCATCAGCTTATGCTGACCCCGGAAACCGGTTTGGAGTGGTCTCCGCTTTCCCATGATTCTTCAGGAGATTTTGCGTCGGGCATGACGGTGTATCCATGGGTTTCCATATTTCTGTTCCTGGGAGTGATGTCTCTTCTGTTTGCCATGGGAATGTTGCTTCAGCCTTTCCGGGCGGGAACCCGAATCATCGGGTCTCTGATTTTATCTGCTGCCGGCTATTTTGTAACGATTGCATGGCCGCTGCCGGGATCGGTGATGCCTGCCGCCCTGACGGATACCCGGATTTATGCCGGTATTTTCCCATTGCCTGAATTACCCTGGCAGCTCTTGCTGACCGGGATGATCATGTGGGTGTTTATCGCCTCCGTGCAACAGGCGTTATCGTTAAAAACCCGGCAGTGGTGGACGCCTCTGACTGCCGGTCTCCTGGTGGTGATCCTGGATCCATGGATTCATTATCTCGCTGAACTCACTGTCCGTGGCAGTTCCCTTGAATGGTGGCCGGCAGTCGTGGTATCCGGACACCCCGGTTCTCTCCTGGTTGTAATCGCTCTGATCCTGCTCATTGAAAGTATGGTTGTTCTGGCTGGAATTGTCTGCGGCATGCTCAATGGATACCGGGACTATCTGGCATGCATTATTCCTGTGATGATCTATTGTACGGTTGTTGCCATTTTTAAACCGGAATGGTCAATGGGTGTTTTTGTACCGATCATCCTCCTGGTTCCGGTTGCTGCCGGCATACGCAGGTATGGGCTTTCCCGCACACGGGCTTCCCGTCCCGGTATCCTGCTCCAGAGTGCGATCACGGCATGTCTGATTCTGCCCTCACTTATGGGGACAGCTCATAATGAAGCTCTGAATACCGTATCGGAGAATCTTCGTCACTGGGTGATCAATCGTGATGAACTGCGAGTGTTTGCGCTTCGTGAAAACCTGGAGCAATTACGCAATCATACGGCACTCAGAGCGTATCTGACTGATTCGGTGGGTGATTTTCCGGCTTTCGTCATCTGGCGGGATAGCGATCTCTCGGCGGTGAGTGAAAATTACGGGATCGAAATTCGTGATGTCGGAGGTGAACTGCTGGATCGGTTTGCACCGGAACTCCCACATCAACCGGATCCCTGGGTCCTGATTTCCCGCGTCAGGGAGACCCCTGACACGCCGATTATTCTTCCCTATCGGATTCGTCAGAATGCGTTTGAGCCGGATCTGATGGGAGCGGTGGCTGTGATGGACGGAAAAACGCAGATCGGATCGTTGTTGATTCGTCTTCCGGCCGGTCCACTGTCTGCGCTTCCGGGTACCGGGGAATGGGGTGCGCGGGTCAGGATTTATCCCGTTGACGTCGAGGGGACACTGCGTCTTCCCCCATCAGAAGTACCTGTTCCTGATGATCTGTTTCCCCGGGAGGGAGGAACCGGTTGGGTAATCGATGAAGCGGCTCATCGCAATCTGCAGTTGTTCCGGGTGGTGGAGCGGGATCCGTCCCGTCACTGGATGGTCCTTGCGATTATGCCGGACCGTGCGTTTTCAGGGTATCTGGCTGGTCTCGTGCGGTTGACGGTTCTGGGCTGGCTCCTGTTCCTTCCCCTGGCATGGCTTATTTTCTTCAGCGGGAAAACCACACCTGACGAACGTATCGGGTTCTGGACATTCCGGCGGCAGATACTGGTTTCGTTCACGGTGACAGCCGTGGTGATTCCAGTGATTATGGCCGGTGTGTTCCAGGGTATTTTCCAGGAGGTCATGTCCAATCATGAAAATCGGACAGTGCGTGCTCTGGCTGACAGTGCTCTGGACCACGTCCGATCCAATGCCTTGGAAACGGGGCAGAATCTTCTGGATAAGGTTACCCACGGATTGATCGGTATCGAAGATGAAACCCCATGGATGATTCTTGATGCACGGGGTCAGCCTGTGGAAGCATCACAAACACTACCGGATCGGCTACCGGATTTGGACAAGATCTTCCAAGTCTATCAGAATCGGTCGCATCTCACCGAGTTTTTCCGGAACGGGAATGGGGAACTTGCCGTCCGCATATACCTTTATCGGGAATCAGACGGAGATGATGACACCGATACCCGGGGAACGTTTATTGCCGAACTGCCGGTTACGAGTTCACTGGTGCGACAGAGCATTCAGACGCCGCTGACGGCTGTTGATCTCTATTCACGAAACCGGATTACAGCCAGTTCCCGGCCGGAATTGTTCAATACCGGATTTCTCCCCATGATCCTGCCGGAATCCGTGGATCGCAGTTTCCGGGAAAAACGGACTCCGGGAGCATATGAAATCATCCGTAACAACCCTGGATTCACCTGTTATGTGCCTATCATGGATGTCATGGGATCACGGGTGGGAATGCTGGCAATACACGGGAATTTCCCGGCGGAAGAGAAAAGCTATTCCCGTCTTGCGGATACCGCGCTGGTCACCATGGCCGGGCTTCTCATGGCAGGAATTTTTCTGATGTCCGTTCTGGGAGGCCGGTTGTCCCGTCCCGTCCGGCTTCTGACACGGGGTGCGATGCGCGTGGCGGAAGGAAATCTGAGTGAACCGGTCTCGCGAAAAACAGGTGGAGAAATGGGGCATCTCATCAATTCATTCAACCGGATGATGACGGATCTTGCCGCTCACAGGCTGGATCTTGAGCAGCGCCATCAGTTCATCACGGCTTTGCTCAGAAACATGTCTTCCGGAATTATGGCGGTGGATGAAGGTAACCGGATCGTTACTGTAAACCAATCCCTGTGTGACATGTTCGATATGAACGACACGGCTTTAATCGGAAGTGATTTCGATGCCGTCATGATTTCACTGAAACTGGAAGAATTTCGCGGGGGTGTCAGTGATTACCGGAATAACCTTGGTCCCGGTGAACTGACGTGCCGCTATTTTACGGGCGGACAGGTGCGATATCTCCGGGTGGGACTGGCGCATATCGCCGGTGTTCGGGAGCGTTCCGGTGATCTGCTTCTTGTGCTGGATGATATCAGTGATACCGTCCGGTCAACGAAAATGCAGGCGTATACCGAAATTGCTCGGCGGATCGCCCATGAGGTTAAAAATCCCCTGACACCCATTCAGCTTTCCATCGAGCATCTCAGGCAAACCTATAGCGATGAAGCGCCAACATTTCCGGAGGTGTTTGAGACCTGCACTCAGATGATTCTTGATGAAGTGGGATCACTTGAGCGAATCGCAACAGAATTTTCGCGGTTTTCCCGCTTCCCGGAACCGGAGTTTCAAGAGGAAGATATCCGCATACTTCTGGAAGAAATTGCCGGGCTTTATCCGGTGCCGCCCCATGGGATTATTCTGGATCTCTCTTACGGTGATGCCCCGCTGAAAGTCCGGATGGATCACGATCAGATGAAACGGGTTCTGGTGAATATCATTCAAAACGGTTTCCATGCCATGGAAACCGGCGGCCGCCTTGAAATTGATGCTCGCCGGGAGGGCGGGTTGGTTAATATCCGGATTTGTGACACCGGAAAGGGTATGGATGAGGAAACAGTTTTGCACCTTTTCGAACCGTATTTCAGTACCCGGCAGGAGGGTATCGGCTTGGGACTTGTGATCACGAAAGCGACTATCGATGCGCATCAGGGCGAGATCCGGGTAACCAGTGAACCCGGAAAAGGCAGCCGGTTTATCATTTCGCTGCCGGCGGTCTCAGGAAGTGGTATTGAGTAGATACCTGAGATATGGGATGTTTATGCAAGAAACCTTTGACTGCCATGCTGAGCGGAGTCGAAGCTTTGGACGGACGATCCGGGAGGAGATATAAGTGAGTGAAACAAGCATTTTAATTGTAGATGATGAACGGACGATTCGTGCGAGTTTAAAAATGATCCTGGAGTATGAAGGATATCGGGTTCTGGAAGCTGAAGACGGTCCGTCAGCACTGGTCACGGCACGGAAACTCCGCCCGGACCTGGTTCTGCTGGACATCAAAATGCCGAAAATGGATGGTCTCCAAGTGCTGGAGTTCCTCCGGCAGGACTATCCCGATCTCCCGGTGATCATCCTCTCCGGCCATGGGAATGTGCAGACGGCGGTTCAGGCAACTAAACTGGGTGCCGTGGATTTTCTTGAAAAACCACCTCAGAAGGACCGGATTCTTCTGACCATACAAAATGCGTTGAAAATCCACCGTCTGGAAGCCCGTGAGAAAATTCATGAAGATCCATACCGGATTGTGGGTGAATCCACGGCGGTTCAGGATCTCATGGCAGTGATCCGGAAAGTGGCGCCCAGTGATCTGTCCGTGCTGATCCGGGGGGAAAGCGGTACCGGGAAGGAACTCGTTGCCCGGGCCGTGCACCGGCTGTCCCGCCGCTCCGGGGGACCGTTTGTGCAGGTGAATTGCGCCGCTATCCCGGAAGATCTTATCGAAAATGAGTTGTTCGGTCATGAGAAAGGCTCGTACAGCGGTGCATCCGACCGGCAATCCGGGAAATTTGAGTTGGCCCACAAAGGCACGCTGTTTCTGGATGAGATTGGTGATATGAGTCTGAAAACCCAGGCGAAAGTCCTCAGAGCACTCCAGGAAGGGGAGTATCAACGGGTGGGCGGTACTCGAACCCTCCACGCGGATGTCCGGATCATCGCCGCCACCAATCAGGATCTTGAAGAGATGATCGCTGAAGGCACGTTCCGGGAAGATCTCTATTTCAGAATCAACGTTGTTCCGGTTCTGACACCGGCGCTCCGGGATCGGCCGAAAGATCTTCCGCTCCTGGTGGATCACTTTACCCGCGCATTCGGATACTCCTCAGGGATGCAGCTTCCCACATTCAGTGAAGAGGCGATTGCCCTCATGAAATCCTATCCCTGGACCGGCAATATCCGGGAACTCAAAAATTTTGTGGAACGAACGCTGATCCTTTCTGCCTCCTCAGAAATCTCCGCTGATGAGATCCGGGAAAATTTTAAGGGATTATCCGGGTACCGAAAGGATGGTGGCGCTGGAACCACGGAAAATGCCCGATCTCTCCAGGAGTTCAAGGACACCGCTGAAAAACAGTTTCTGCTGAAAAAACTGGAAGAAAACCGCTGGAACGTCAAAGCAACGGCGCAGGATATCGGAACACCCCGGTCAAACCTCTACAAACGGATGCAGCATTTTGGAATCAAACGGGGGCAGACGCGTTCCTGACAAACCCATTCAATGTGTGAAAACACACTCTATGCGGCACGTGCACGAAAACATTCATTTCCTGACACCTTATATTATGGACAAAGACTGCACCTATATCCAGTGAGGTGACAAAATGAAAACGTGCGTATTTTTTGTGGCGGTCATTGTGTTTGTATCTGCAAGCGCGCATGGTCAGATTGTACTGACTCCAGAGGTGACTGGGACCGCATTTTATCATCATCATTTCCGCTCTGTATACCGTTATTGTACAATATTCCCCTCTTTAAATACTATTCTCTACTCGTGGAGTTATGGAATTACAGATGCGCAAAGCACGTCTATAAAGCTTGGAAATTCCTACCAATCAGGTGGTTATTCTTCTTACTCATTGATTTTTACTTTCTTTCATTCATTTAGAGATAATTGGCATTGGGATGGGATTTTAAAATTCAATTTGCCGGTTTTGGGTGATATATCATCAAATCTCACACCGTACAACTGGTCTGCCAGGTTGAACAATCTTGTTGTGGGATCGGTATTGAATCCCGGTAGTAACGGGAAGATAGAATTATGGGATATGGCCGATGTGGAGGAAACATCTGATCTGACAGGAAATGAACTCCAAGGTGCCTATCAATACATTTCAACCATCTGCGATGGCGTTCCGGAGTCAGGAGTCAGTTTTTCTGATATCGATGTCACAGAAGCACTCCGTAGAGATCTCTTCGGTGAGGGAACAGGAGATTTGACTTCCGGATTCTTACTCAGAGCAACTGAATATAATTTTCACTGCCAGGCATGGAACACATTCGAAGATTATGCTCCGGTCATCGAAATCTCAATCTTCACACCAACACCGACACCGACCCTGACCCTGACCCCGACACCGACACCGACACCGACCCCAACACCGACTCTGACACCCCGGCCCACATCTACACCCTTCAGTGGCGTTCATTTGTATATGAACGGTGATCATTTTACCGCTGGTGATGAGTTCAAGCTGCGTGCTCTTATCTGTGGATATCCGGATACAAATGGTGTCGATTTGTATGTGATTCTCGATGTGTACGGCCAGAATTATTTTTACCCGGGCTGGACACAAACGGTGGATTCCCAATTTTCTCCTCAACAGGGTGAAAAAGTAAATCCGATTTTTGTGTTAACCTTTCACTGGCCGGAGGGTGCTTTCGGTTCGGCGGAAAATCTAGTTTTCTGGGGAGCAATCCTCGATCCAGGCACATCTGACATCATCGGGGATATTGATTCAATCACTTTCAGTTATGATTAGAAATCAATCAGCGCCACCCGCTGTTTCAAGACGGTATCCGGTTTGAACCGATCCCCGAATTTCCTGAACAAAAAGAGGGTCACTTTCCGTCGGACATCTCGAATCTGCCTTCGGATGGCAATGAAATATCCGAAATAATACAGATAGAACAGTGCCCTGCCCCAGGCGGTGTGACGGACGCCAAGGAAAAACCGGATCAGCCTGCCCGGAGTCATGGGAGTCGCCCGCATCAGCCGGTTCAGTAGCGTTGGACGGTAGTGGAAAAATTCACGGTAATAGAGTTCGTCATCATCTGAATTTATCAGCCCGTCCCGGACGGCCCGGGTTTCCAGTTCTGTCTGGGGATAAAAAATCAGGGAGACAATCCCCACAAAAAACGGTTTTTTCAACCGCGAAAGCACCTCGGCAGTGGCCGCAACATCCGTTTCGGTCTCATAGGGGTTGTCCGTGATCACATCCACCCGGATATCAGAAATTTTGCGGCGGTATTTGTGGAGGATATCCATGCACTCAAAAAAACGGGTCCGGGAAACCTTCCGTTTATAAACCTCACCGGAAACCCGTTCACTCCCGGATTCCAATCCGACATGAACGCCCACCATCCCGGCATCAGCCAGAGGTTTTATACGGCTCTCGGTCACGGCCAGGGGATTTGCCCAGCAGTAAAACGGCAGATTGACCTGTGACTTATAGGCAGCGCAAAATTCGGTAAACCACTGGGCATTTCCATAAAAAAAGGAATCATCCATGAAAACAAACCCGCGGATGGACGGGATTTTCTCTTTGATTTCCACCAATTCGCCCACAAAATGTTCCGGGGACCTCCGCCGCAAATAGTCACCGCACGTGATACTTCGCAGGGCGGAATTACAACAATATGTGCAGTTGTGGGGACACCCCCGGGAAGACATCACGTAATGGGTGTCCATAAACCCGGGAATATATGAATTCCATATTTCAGGGGTGATTGATTGAATCCGGTTCTGATGACGAACCCGGTGATGCTCCGGATCATGATCCGCATAGGGGAGATCATCCAGATTCTCCATCCACGGTCGCGGCTCCGGTTTAATGATCGTCTCACCGGAACGGGACCAGATATTGGGTATGGCGCCGATTTCCTTTCCCTCCGCCAGCGCCTGCGCCAGGTCCCGCATGGGAAGTTCGCCTTCACCCACACAGACAAAATCAGTATATTGCAGGCATTCTTCCGGCCGGATCGTGGGATGAATCCCCCCCCAGATGATGGGAATATCCCGGTTTTTCCGGATCGCCTGGTGCACCGGAAGGACCCGTTTCAGGTGGCTGGACATCAGTGAGATACCGATCAGATCAGGCTTCAAATCTTCGACCCATTGAGCGATATCCATGACATCTGAATCGGTTTCCAGATCATTGAATTCCCGGGGAAGGAATAAAATGTGAGTTTCGTATCCGGCACGTTTCAGAACGGCGGAAATCATCCTGACACCAAAACAGACCAGGGTATTTTCAAAACTGATGAGCAGGATCTTCATGATTGGCGGTTCCGAAGAGGCTGCACGCGAAAATCGTTCAGCAGCGCGGATAAAATTTTGCGGGCCCCCAGTGATGGATGCTTATGTAATGGCACGTCGGAGATGGGGATGATGGTCAGATGATCATCAGCCATTGCGGGAAACCGGGTGGCCAGAAACACGTCGAGTCTCAACAAAAATCCAATAATATGTGGCTGTCCAATGGTTTTTTTCCATTTTGGAGGGTCTGTATAACGGTTGATCAGCGCGTGTTGGATTGCGTGACGGCTTTGTTCATTGAGATTTGATGTTTTAAGGGTGAAATCCAGATAGGATTGACGCTGAACCCGAGTGGTCTCATCACCCCAGGCAAGAGAATCCAGAAGCTTTGCCACGAACCGGGTCCGAGCGCCTTTATAAAATGCCGGCCGTTGAATATACTGCTTCAGAGTTTCAGCTGAAAAACAATGGATATGCGCGTGGGGTTCACCGGGGTCAATGGTTTCACGATGTTGCATTTCCGCCTGTACATCTTTGGCGCGGGGTGTGGTGAGTATGACAAATTTCCGGCCGACCCGCATCAGTTCTGCGATGGCTTGACCGGGATCAGTGACGTGCTCCAGGACTTCCGTTGAAATGACCACGTCAAAGGCTTTATCGGGAAACGGCAGCCTGTGAATGTCGCCGCAGGCTCCAGAAAACCGGTACATCTCCCTGGATCTGACCAGGGCGCGGTCCGAAAGATCCATCCCGGTGACCGGTACCTGATAGAGTTTCCGTATCAGTGCAGGTCCATATCCGTCGGCACAGCCCGTATCCAGCACATTCCCGAATGTCATGCGGTCCAGGCAGTGCAGAACAGCGTACATCCGGGCATATTCTTCCAGCCGGAATGCCAGCGCTGAAAATCCATAGCTTGATTGGTTCGGAATGTATTTCCCGTCTGCATCAAATTGGTTAAACCGAAGATTCAGCCACTGTCGTGTCTCCGCTGTGTACACGGCACTTTCCCTGGTTTTTTCGGTAGATTTTATGTGAGTTTCGGCGTTACTCATAAACGGCAATGAATTATAGAGAACCGTGTCGATGGAAACAACCAAAATGTATCTCACCGATCTCCGGTGGGATAATCTGCAACTTGCAAGCGGCGAATGACAAGCTGAAGACCTTCACTTCTTCAGTCTGATCCTGCCTCGGACTGAATGCACGAAAATCTGATTTAAAATACACATTGACAATAAGAAACTCCAGTCATTGACTTCTGATCAGTCAATGTGTTTGGGATTTCCGGAAAGGCAGATTATGAAATTACTGTGTTCATTAATTTGGAGTATAATTGTGCTTTCAATTGTTCAGGCAGACGTAATTTTAGTGCCTTCCGATTTTCCTTCAATTCAGAGTGGAATCGATGCTGGAGTGAATGGTGATACAATCCTGATATCAGATGGGATCTTTTCCGGCGAGGGTAATAAAAATATCGATTTTTCTGGAAAATCCCTCTTGGTACAATCTCTTAACGGTCAAGAAAACTGCATTATCGATTGCGAGGAAGAAGGACGCGGTTTTTATTTTCATTCCGGGGAAACAAGAGGAGCTGTTCTGAAGGGTATAACAATCACGGGTGGTCTGGTTAATAATGCTGAAAATCGGTTCGGTGGTGGTATTTCGATTGTCGATTCGTCACCAACTGTTGTGAACTGCAGAATTACCGGAAATGCAGCTTCATATTATGGTGGCGGAATATATATAAACGGGAGTAATCCGCACTTTATCAACTGTATCATAGACAACAATCACTCATGGGATGGCGGTGGAATCTATATAGACTCTTCTTACAGAGCATTCTTCTGGAATTGTCTGATCGTTGAGAATACTGTTTCCAGATACGGCGGAGGTTTGAAAGCTGGAACAAGAAGCGATACTTTTTTCGGCTTTTGCACATTCAGCAATAATTCAGCATTGGAAGGAGGCGGAGTTTATAACGCAATTTTGGTTTCTCGACCAGAAACATACATAGCCTGCTCAATCTTCTGGAATAATCTACCTGATGAAATAGAGATTGAGGATGGTACTGTTGTTGTTATTTACTCAGATATAATGGGTGGTTTTCCGGGATATTACAATATCGACGCTGATCCCCTGTTCGAAGATGATGGTATGGGGAATTCATACTTCCTGAGCCAGATCAGTGCAGGTCAAACCTCAAACAGTCCCTGTCTCGATCAGTATTACAACCAAGCCTCTGAATGCTGTTCAGTGAGTGACGAAATGTTTGTATATTGTTTGAATACGCTAACAACTCGAACAGATAGTGATTTCGATTCAGGGATGGCTGACTTAGGGTTTCATCACGGGGAAGGTATCCCTTTCGTAGCAACACCCACCCCAACGTTAACTGCCAGTCCCACACCAAGCATGACTCCCACCCCTACCATTAGTTTCACGCCAAGTATGACACCCACTCCCACCATCACTTTCACGCCAAGTGTGACACCCACTTGTACACCAACAAATACGAATACACCTGTAAACACACCGACACAGACGTGCACCTCGACAATTACACCCATTCCCACACAGCATCAGCCATGGCAGGGTGTTCATCTGGATCTGTCGGGTAATTACTTCTCAGAAGAAGACTGGCTCAGACTTGTGAGTGAAGCAAGGGGTGGATCTCAGATGGACAGCGCAGATCTTGTTGTAATCCTTGAAGTTACCGGTATCTATTGGTTCTGGCCGACCTGGACAAACAATTTTGATTTTCAACGAATAGAACTGATCCCCTTCCACAGTACTAAGAATCTAATACTGAGTTTCATCTGGCCTTCTGGTATCTCGGGGTCAGCATCCGGTCTAAAGTTCTGGGGTGCCATCCTTAAACCTGACACTACAGAAGTGATTGGTACTATCGACTCTGTTGTGTTCGGATACTATTAACCCGGATATTACAGTGCGATGCGCTTTAGGCTTGAATCAAGCAATTTTCCCCGTTTGATATCCTGAAATTTTAAAAAACAGACCGAACCGGCCTGAAACCAACCACTCAGTAATATGCGTAACCGGGATTTGTCCCGACACGGGAGGCGGAACGGCAATCACCGGCCGTATCGCAGCAACTTCCGCCTCGTACAACACGATCTTCACCGGTTTCCGGACCGGTTGGATCCGATACCGGTTGATCGGAAAAAATGCCATACCGGTCCCAGACCCATTCCCAGATGTTGCCGTGCATATCGTGCAAACCAAATGCATTTGCATTTTTCCCACCAACAACCTGTGTGATGGAAGCGGATGTATGGTGGTACCATGCAATGTCTTCCAGTACCGTATCCATCTCACAATCACTGTTCCACAACCCGTTGTTATACGGACTGACCGTGCCGCCCCGGCAGGCATACTCCCATTCCGCCTCTGTAGGCAGTCGATAGCCGTCGGCCGTGACATTCCAGTACGCCCTGGCCACTGTCACCGGCGGTATCCCGTCGAAGATACGGGTAAATTCAGGATCATCATAATAGCATGGGATCAGACCCTCCCGGACAGATATCCGGTTACAGTAAATCAGAACATCGAAATAAGTGATCTGCTCCACCGGACGGTATGCGCCACGGTAAAAACTGGGATTGCTGCCCTCACCAAATACGGATTCCCACTGCCACTGACTGACCTCGGTGGCCTGCATATAAAAGTCGCCTGTCAAGGTCACTGAGTGCCGGGTTTCGTCTGAGATTCGGCATAATTCCGGCGAGGGTGACTCAGGTGATCCCATCTCATATGATCCGGAAGGAATCAGAATCATATCAACCGGTGGAAGTCTGTCGACACAAAGATCAGCACCCAGAACCGTACCAAAAATTCCCTGGGCATCCCCGGCAGTGATTCCGCCGTCCCCGGAACAATCCGCATAACAGAGCTGGTCGGCTGTGGGGAGTTCTGTGCCCAGAGCAAACCGGAAAGCCGCCTGGGCATCCGCCGCTGTGACCTGTCCGTCTGCATTGACATCACCGTGCCGGACACAAGTTGACCGACCCCCGACGGAGGTTATGCAATGGATCAATTCATCCCGGTTTACAGCGGCTGTCAGATTGATGGCCCAACATAGTGATACCAGGGTAAGTAGAATTATAGTCGGAAATGCTTTCATATATATATAACCTTCTAAGTATGCGTCCAGCGGCATACTCAATCCTTTCCTAAGAATCATATAGCTAAACCATACAAGAAAAGTCAAGATTTCTATAAATGGATCTGAAGGCGCAGGTTACCGCCGCCGAACTTGTTTTCGTCTAATTTATATGTGAGTCCAAAGACGAGTTCTCCCAAATCCGGAAATTGCCGGATGTATTCAGCGGCAAGTTTCCCTGAGAATTCACCGGATTTATCGGTGTAGGTTTGGGAGTTTCCGGAATCAACGGATATGACACCGGTGATGATTTGGGCACTTATCCGGTTATATTTTCCTACTGGCCGTGCGAGTTCAAAAGTGAGAATAGCGTCATTACGACGATAGGAAAAGGGATTCAGGGAGCCGGTTTCAGAATTGCCGGTGAGAGTTTCTTCTACATCATCCCCGGAGATGGAAATCCAAGTACCGCGAGCAGACATCGAATATATGGGAGACAGATTTCGGTTATAATTCAGTGAAACCCGGTACAGGAAATGAGTTTTGATATGATTTTCAGTGGATGCTCTGGTGAATTGATCATCTTCAGACTGGTAATCCATTTCCAAAAGGAATGAATCAATGGGACGTTTATAGGCAATCAGTAATTCAGCTTCTGAGGATTCATACCGGTGAGTACTGGAATCGGAGTTAAATTCCCAGGGAAGATTCAGTACATATTCCCCGGCGATTTCCAGAGAATGAATAGACCAGTTGCCCTCCAGATTAAACTGAAGTGGTGTTTTGGTGTATTCATCTGAACCGGAAGTTTTTTGATTAAACGCGACATCGGGCAATACTACTCTGCAGAAGAGACGTTCATGACTGCTTTTCTGATACCCGAATACGATGCCGAAATCATTGAACTCTTTTCGGGAGTCCGCCATTCCTGTAAATCCGGCACAAATTCCGTGGTGTACAAACATCACGTCAGAGCGGTGGATCCGAAGGTATTGTGTATAGGATTCTTTTTGACGGTACCGATAGGCGAAATTGAAATTCGGATGGAGATCCACGCCTGTTTTTGTATCCAGATCATAGTAAAATCGATCAGAGGAGATACTTCCTGCGGTCGTCCGAATTCCGGTTTCGTAGTGATACCATTGTATCATTTCCCAAGGTTTGAACCGGTAATTTTCTTCATGGATGAACACCAGTTCCGATGTCATGATCCGGTAAATATCCAGTGCTTTACATGTGAAAGGACAGAGACCAATAATCTGACAAAAGAGGAGGCCCGCCAAAATAATATGGTTTTTACTATGGACGAATTTGCAAATCATACGTATAGTATAACACAGAATCCGGCACAGGATTGAAGAGGGGAAGGAAGATACTGTTATTACAAGCGTTTTTTCTTTTGGGATTTTCTGGCCTTCTTGACAATCAGTGCCGGTATATATACTAGTTGCATGCTCACTTCCGGATTTGTCGGGAGTTTGTATCTTTGAAGGGGGAAAATATGAATATGCGCAGTCGCCGAGTGCGTCCTTTATTTGCCGGGCAGATCTTGATGATCATTGCCTGTCTTATGCTGATCCTTCCAATCGTCCATGCGGACCCGTATCCGCCGTATTGGGAAGGTGGAACCGGAGCATCCATCCATTATCCACCTGTAGCGTGGCCGGCTGATGCCGAATGGCATGCCATGACACACACGGGGGATTCCATTGAGGATCAGCGGATTCAGGATCCATCAAATGGCGGCACAAGCCCTCAGAATTACGCAAACATCAGTTCCAGTTGCACGGATCAATCGTTACCCAGTATTTACTGGGCGTTTGATGCGGCATCGGAAGTTTTGTTTTTTCGGTGGCGGACCGAGCAGCGCGCACATACGTATGCAACGGGCCCCAACGCAGGGACAGCCAGTCCCAGCGATCCGTGGAATTCTGCGTTATGGACCGTTCTTATCGATATTGATGGCGACGGTTATCGGGAGTTTGCGCTTCATTTAAATGGCAGCAGCGGTGAACCGGCGGCGCCTATTGATGTTCTGGCGACCATTTACAGCGATACAACATCCCAGTCCATAGATTATGAAAACGAATCCGATATTCATTATCTCATGCATAACCCCACGGCATTCATGGACAGTGGAACAGACTGGATTCTTAATTTTCAGAACAGCCTGAACCCGGTGGCAAACTGGCCCAATGGCAGCGATGAAACAATCTGGGATTATGGCACGACCCGTGCGTTTGATATTTCCGTTGATGGATGCACGGAATTCGTTATGGATTACCAGGTTCCCATCTCCATGCTGGATGCCTCATCCGTGGGCGGACCGACGGTGACCTCCTCCACACCGATGTCATTCCTGTTTTGCACTGCCAACAGCCTTCAGAACCCCTTCCAGAAGGATGTTGTCATTGAGGGTGATTATGTGTGTGGTCCGGATGGTCCGGCGCCGTTTTATGATCCCATTATTCCCGGTCAGGCTGATGTGCAGCAGCCCATCGTCATGGAAGTAAATGCAGTCGGATGTCCGTCTGCCATCTCAGCGCTTGTGATGGATGCCATTACTGCGGTGGATTGCGAAGCATTTACCTCGGTTGTATCCGTAGATTTTTATTATTATTCTGACGAAGATACCAATGGGTTGCCTGACGATGGTAACAGTTGGTTGTTTGCCGCTGCGGGTGTTACGGACAATAATCCCGTTGGTTGGTGGACAGGCGACTGGGATTCCACGAGTCTGCCTCAAGGCCAATATCTGATCGGCGTTCGTGCCGAAGACACGGAGGGCAATGTTACATGGAGTTATCTCAACGCGGCTGATGCCCTGCCGGACTTTGCCAATCCGATTCCTATCCCCGGAATTGTGTATGACATTATGTCCAATATTTGCGGAACGCCACCGCCGTATATCACAAAAACCGTGAATCCGGCTGTGACGACTATCGGCAGTATTGTCGAATTTACCATTACTGTAACCAATCCCACAGCGGTGGATATCACACTGGATTATATCCAGGATTATCTTCCTGCAGGGTTTACATTTCAGGGAATGACCGGCGGGACGCTCACCCCGACATCGGGACCCGGAATAGGGGATAGCGGAACGATCCAATGGGATTTTGTTCCTGCGGTGACGATTACCGCAGGGGGCGGAACCGGAACTCTGATATTTGATGTTCAGGTTTCAAATATAACCGGTACATACTCAAATACAACCGGTGCCATGACCAGTGAAGGTGAGTTGATTTCTGATCCGGTTCAGATCAGCGTCGGAAGTCCTCAGCTATCAATATTTAAAAGTGTTGCGTTGTACGCCGATCCTGATACCACCGGTACGATTACACCCGGTGATACCATTGAATACACCATCGCTTACGCCAATAATTCTACAGTGAATGTAAACAATGTGGTGATTACCGATGTCGTACCCGACGGTCTGACATTTGTGTCAGCCACTGACGGTGGCACCTATGATGGACCCAGTCTGACGATAACGTGGAATCTCGGATCACTTGCTGCCGGTGAAGGACCTTACACCGTTACATTTCTGGCAACAGTGGACAATCCGTTCCCGGACACCATTGTGCTTCCGATTGTTAACACAGGGTGGATTGATTCTGACGAAACGGATCCTGCCAGTTCAGATGCCGTTACGTATGTTGATGTGCCGCGACCGAAACTCCTGATACAGAAGGACGCGGATGTCACTCAGGTTTTGCCCGGTGGTCAGGTGGTATTCACCATCATCTGGGCCAACGGCGGAAACGTTCCGGCCAACAACGTTATTTTGACAGACCCGATCCCGGCTGGATTTACGTACGTGAGTTCTTCTCCGGTAGCGACGTCTGCACCGGCGGTGGGCGCCAACGGGACTGTAACATGGAATATCGGGACGGTGCCGGCTGCAGGAACCGGTTCTGTAACTTTGACGGTTCAGGCTACGGATCCGTTCGTTGACCCCCGGCCGGTGACAAATACCGCCACAATTGATTCTGATGAGACGGAACCCGTTTCCGATAGTTTTGTGGTGGGCGTAACACGCGAGCAGGTGTGTCCTGTATTTTATTTTCAAAATGTCACAGCGGATGTCGGTATCGATGGCACGCAATATACCGCCAATCTGGATGTGCCAACCAGCGCTACTGCCACCTTGTTTACGCAATTGGCAGTCGGCAGTGCACCCGTGGAACTGGCCCGTTTCTACCAGGATCCCATTTTTGATCTGGGTGGTTCCTTTGTGGGTCCGATCACCAATTACTTTTACGTGGATAAAAGTGGATCGCCCCAGTTGGGGATCAATGTGGCGCTTTATGATTACGACCCGGCTACGGGTGCCACGATTACACTGGGTACGGGCACTATAAATGTGACCGGAAACCGGACAAATTATCTCGTCACAATGCCCATGACCGCCGCCGGTACATTAACCACCGGTCATAGACTGCTCTGGGTGATTGATGCATTCAGTGATCATGCCTCTCAGACAAATGATGTTTCTCTCCGGATTGACGGTACCCTCAGCCCCAGTTCGTCGGACTTTTGTATTAACCCGTTTGCAGAACTTGTTCTGAACAAGCAGGTTGATCTGCTTCTGGCTGTACCCGGAGACACCATTACGTATACCATTAAAATTGAAAATTCCAGTGTGAGTGATGCCACAGGCGTGACTCTCACCGATACTATCCCTGCCGGTTTGACCGTCGGAACGGTGACACCCTGTCAGGGAACTTACTCGAATGTCGGGAATGTCTATACATTCGATATCGGAACTCTGATCGGCGGTCAATCGTGTGAGATCACCATCGTCGCGAAGAC
>SWBX01003633.1_pt1 | contig 17643 bp, 19 predicted proteins | sample 4693051 | NCBI WGS metagenome assembly SWBX01 (sample SAMN10267272, study PRJNA491770) | bioreactor metagenome | isolation source: DHS bioreactor inoculated with marine | place: Japan: Omine Ridge, Nankai Trough | reverse complement strand
CCCCCCACCCGCCGGCAGCACTCCCGATCAACCGAAGGTCGTACCGGCAGCATACACCTTGAAGCTTGTCAGTCTTGGGATTATGCCGGAGCTCTTACAGGCAGATATGCCAAAACCCGGATTTCTCCAAAGGCCAGCCCTGGGTCAGCGCATATAGCTTGGCAGAGAGCAGCCCGCCCTACAAAACTCCATACGACCATGCGCCTAATCCGACCTAAGACATACACTCGCAAAATCATAGTAAATATAATAAGTGTATCTTACATAGTCCACTATGTCAATGTCGGCCAAGAGATAAAGGTAGAAGTGTAGATGAGAATAGATAAACAACATGAGGGATAAATATAATAGAGAATACAATCGACACTGCCTTTTTCCATTCATGGTTTCGAAATTACGTAAACGATTTTCACTCCAAAGATCCAAAAATCCAGGAGAATATCAGACTTAAAGAAGAACACTCGTTACGTGTTTGTAAGGAGATCATTCAGCTAGGCAAAGCCCTGGACCTCAATAAAAATGCACTTCACCTGGCTGAGACCATCGCATTATTTCACGACATAGGTCGCTTTGAACAATTCAGGACCTATGGCACTTTCAATGATAAGGTATCGGAAAACCACGCTACCCTCGGGCTGAAGGTTTTAGAAGAAACAAACGTATTAAGCCGGCTCACAAAAACGCAACGCTCCATTGCTTATAAAGCCATAGGATATCACAATGTACGTAAACTCCCCGACCCCGTAAATGAAACCCCTGATTGTTTGCTGTATTCAAAATTATTACGGGATGCGGACAAATTAGATATATGGCGGGTTGTGACAACGTATTATGCACAACGTCATAATCATCGCAACCCTGCATTGGAGCTTGAACTTCCTGATACACCTGGATATTCACTTTGCTTTGTTGAAGATATCCTTAAAAACCGGATTTCAAATTCCCATAATCTGAAAACATACAATGACATGAAACTCCTGCAACTGGGTTGGATATTTGACATTAATTTTACCCGGACATTCCTTTATATTCAACAAAGGCAGATCATTGAGAAAATCATTACTACACTGCCTGATACTGAAGATATACGAAAAATTCAGAACCACTTAAACGAATACCTGAAAAGGATAGGTAATTCTTAATCTGGAATATTAAAAGCGACACAGTATCATTTTCCAGTTATTTTTCAGATATGGATTCCAGGTTGCATCGTCTGTGAATATTGAATTGTCGCCGCCGACAGTTAAAATATATAATTTGTGCTATTTTAAGCTACAGAGGCACACAGATCGTTTTTTCCCTTACTCTGCGTGCCTCCGCGCCCTCCACGATTCACAGTGAAATGCTGTCCAGCCCCTGCCACGTTCTCACACTTCCACACTCTTCCGTCGTTCCGGCATCTGCACTTTACCCTGCCACCGCAGCCCGCAAGGGCGGCAGTGTGGCAACCAGCCTTGTGGATTCGTGCGAGTTTAGAATCGAAAATAAACTCAAATAAATACAGATATTGCAGTCAAATTTAGATTATACTTAAATTGCAATGTGAAGAAAGAAGACATGGTCTACACCATATGAAAGACCAGCAAAAAAAGAGTATCGCCCCAAATCCCAGGCACCCACAACTCAACCATCAATTTCTAAGACAACCACCCATTACTCCACAGCCAAGATATTTTAACACCAAACAAGGATAATCTTAAATCTTGAAAAACCCCTTTTACACTAACATAGGGTGAAATATATGAAACAGATAGATGAAAATCTTCAACTTTTCTCAAATGCTCATGGAGTTTCCGGTTACGAAGGCAATATCAGGCAACTACTCGAAGACAAACTAAAACCATACGTTGACGATATCAAAGTTGACAAGCTTGGCAACCTGATAGCTACACGAAACGGCAGCTCCCCTTCCATCATGATAGCAGCACACATGGACGAAATAGGACTAATGTCCAAGTACATAGATGACAAAGGATTCGTCCATTTCGTAAAACTGGGCGGCTGGTTCGACCAGACCCTGCACAGCCAGCGGGTAATACTCCATACCGAAAAAGGAGATATTCACGGCGTCATCGGGGCCAAACCCCCCCATGCAATGAAGGAAGAAGAACGGAAAAAAATGGTAGAAGCCGAAAACATGTTCATTGATATAGGTGCCAAAGACGACAAAGATGCCGAATCCATGGGAGTCATCCCAGGAGTCCCCATCACCCTGGACCGCGAGTATGCCCGCCTTGCCAATAACAGGGTCACAGGCAAATCATTCGACGACCGGGCCGGCTGCGTGCTCATGATCGAGGCCATGCGCATCATAAGTGAACTGGATGTAAGATCAACAGTTTATGCAGTAGGCACAGTCCAGGAAGAAGTCGGCCTTAAAGGCGCCAGGACCAGTGCTTTCGGCCTTGACCCTGACCTGGCCCTGGTCACTGACGTTACAGTCTCAGGTGACCACCCCGGTATAGAAAAAAAGCACAGCGCAATTGAAATAGGAAAAGGTCCGGCGATCACCATAGCCGATGCTGGAGGCAGGGGACTCATTGCCACAGAAAAGGTCATCAAATGGTTAAAAGAGACCGCAAAACAGCACAACATCGACATCCAGCCTGAAGTGGCTGACGGCGGGACCACAGATGCAACAGCCATACACTTGACCAAGTGCGGCATTCCATCTTCAGTAATAAGTGTACCTTCAAGATACATCCATTCTCCTGTAGAGATAGTAGACCTTGAGGATATCAAAAAGGGAGCTGAACTTTTAGCCAGGGCTGTAGAAAGTGCTGCAAAATTTTTTTAAAATATTAACTGAAAAACTTAACAGGTGACTTAAAGGATGGCTGAAGCCACATATATTCTTGGCATCCTGGCAGTCGTCCTTTTAATGGGTATTGGAGCCCAGCTTTTAGGCAAGCTCCTGAAGATGCCCAGTATAGTTTTCCTGCTCCTTTTCGGCATAATCCTGGGACCGGAAGGACTGGAAATAGTAGATATGACCGGTTTTGAAAATGAACTGGAAGCCATCGTTGCGCTTTCCGTTGCAATAATAATATTCGATGGCGGACTGCAGATAAATGTCAAACATATCAGGACACTCCAGAGGAACATTCTTAACATAATAACCATTGGAGTATTGATCACATTCACCGGGGCATCGATCACAGCTTATTATCTTCTTGAAATAGAGCCAGGCATGGCTATGTTATTCGGTGCACTGGTCTGTGCCACCGGTCCCACAGTTATAACGCCACTGGTAAAGCAAATCCACGTAAACCAAAAGATCAGCAAGATACTTGAAACAGAGGGCGTACTCAACGACCCCATCAGTGTAATTCTGGCAGCATTGATATTTGAATGGATACTACTGGACATATCCGGGATAAGTGCACTGGGATACATGGCAATCAAAATTGGCATGGGCTCGATTCTTGGAGTGTTCGGAGGAATAGTACTTGCATATATCCTGCAAAACTTTTCCATGATCACGGCCCAGTATGCTCGTCTATTCACTTTAACAATGGTACTGCTTACATTCACGTTTGCCGAGATATTCGGGGAAGGTTCCGGAATACTGGCCGTGGCCATACTTGGCCTGATCATTGGTTCCACAGAAATTGCCCACAAAGAATCTATCAAGGAGTTCAAGGGTGACCTGGTGATAATACTGCTTTCCATAATCTTCATTCTTCTGGCCGCCATGATACGTTTTGAATATATCTGGAATATCGGCATAATGGGTGTTGCAGTGATCCTGATATTATTATTTGTAATCAGGCCCACAGCGATCATGGCATCTACAGTTAATTCTATGTTATCGTTTAAGGAAAAAACCTTTATTTCGGTTATATCACCCCGTGGCGTTGTACCTGCATCCATGGTTACTTACTTTGCCATACGGATTAAGGGATTAAACGGCACTGCAGACGGGGTGGATGTGCTTGTAGGACTGGTATTCCTAACTGTTATCTTTTCGGTCCTACTGCCCGGTATCTTTGCCGGGACATTTGCAAGAAAATTAGGAGTGATACCAATGGAGATATTGATCATAGGAGGAGGAGGGGTGGGCAGGGAGCTCGCCCTGAGATTTGATAAACGTGGTGAAAATGTGGTAATAGTTGATACTGATGAGGATAACTGCCGGTTGGTCATGGAACTGGGAATAAAGTCAATCCAGGGCGACGGCAATGACCTGAATGTACTTGAAAAGGCTGGCATCAGGCATGCTAAATATATAGTAGCAACCACGGACAAGGATAATGTTAACCTGCTGGCATGCCAGATAGCGAAAAGCAAATTCGGTTTTTCCAGTAACATGCTGGTTGCCAGGGTGAACGACAAGAACAACATCCCGCTGTTCTCTGAAATGGGGATCAGGTCAATGAGTCCTATAAATTCCGCAGCCATTATTCTTGAGAACATGGTCGGACGCCATGACCTCTTCACTATGTGCGAAGTAGGTACGGAAGGCGATATCATAGAGGTAATAATCAGCAATCCCAGGATCGTAGGCAAGGCTATAAAAGACGTGGAGGTCCCGAAAAATAGTCTTATCGTGCTGGTACGGCGTGGGGATCAATCTATTATCGCCCATGGGGACACAATACTTGAAGACGGTGACCATGTCACAATTATCGGTCGTTCCGGAGCAGCAGCAGAGGCTGCCAGTATCCTGCAGTGAGCCAGTGGTCAAGTATGAAGGTTCTGGTAATAGGGGTCAACACGCGCCACATCGCCTGTTCTGCAAGGCGGGCCGGGTATACGGTATATACACTGGGCAGGTTCAATGATGTGGACCTGAAAGCCTGCTCTGACAGGTCAGTAATTCACGACATGCCCGATGTCCATGACCTGGACCTACCAGAACTTATACCAATTTTCAGGACGCTTCTCCCTGTTGATTTTATTGTACTGGGGCCCGGGTTCGAACACCTGGGTAACTGGGTCGAAGAAATAACCGGAAATGTTCCTGTACTCAATAATCCTTCCCATATCTTTACTAACATTTCTGACAAGGCCTGGCTGGCAGAGAAGTTAAAGATCCTGAACCTGCCCCACCCTTTTACAGTTCCACTTGATTCCCTTAAAACTCCTGAAGACTGGACTGGTGGCTATCCGGCCATTATAAAACCAAGGTTCGGGGCCGGTGGAATGGAAAACAGGTTGGTAATTGATCTAAAAGACCTTGAAATGACAATGAACGTGCTTGACAGTTCACAATACCTGCTCCAGGAATACATTAATGGCACTGTAACAAGCGTATCTATTATATCTACAGGTAAGCAAGCTGTTGCTATTGCTGTTAATGAACAGCTTGCCGGTATTGATACACTCACAGGGATGCCATTCGCATATTGTGGTAACATCACACCATATATATCTGAATACAATGATTGGATGCGTGAAACCTCTATGAACCTGGCAAAGGAACTGGCATTGGTCGGCTCGAACGGGCTGGATTTCATAATAACTGAAAAAGGACCTGTTGTCCTTGAGGTTAACCCCCGGTTCCAGGGTAGCATCGATACAGTTGAGCGGTCAACAGGACTCAACATATTCCGGCTGCACCATGAATCTTTCAAGGGAAAGCTGCCTGTGTGCGGGCATAGCCAGTGCTTTTCCATCAAGACCATATTCTTTGCCCCGCGAAGGCTTGTGGTGGAAAAAAGGGTATATGATTATTTAGTGCAATGTTATAATAAGGGTACGGCTGCCGATGTCCCTTCAAAAGGAACTGTGTGTGAAAAGGATGAGCCTGTGGTATCGTTCTTATCAGAAGGCAGCAGCAGGATGGAAGTTGTCAGTCAGGCAGAGCAGCTTGTTAATGGTCTAACTGATATTATTGAAGATACTCACTCGGAAGTTTAATGTCTTTATAGCACACAATTAGGATTTAGGTGAATAATTTTGGTAAACCTGGATGATCCGGTAATTCAAGGTCTTTTATTGAATTTGGTTGGAGAAGAAGGAATGAACGTTGTCCTGAACATGCCTGATGGGGAGATAACTGACGATGGGGTGGCCGAGATAACGAACGTCCCGTTAAACATTGTCAGGCGAACCCTCTATATTCTTTTTGAGAACAGGCTTGCCACTTACAGACGTGAGAGGAATAAGGACAGTGGCTGGCTTACATACTTGTGGAAGATGGACCTTAATGGCATTAATGAATTGCTTGAAGCTGAAACTGAAAAATTTATTCGAAATCTCACGACCAAGCTTGAATTTGAAAGTGATAATATGTTCTATGTTTGCAAGAACAACTGTGGTCGATTCGTATTTGATATTGTGGCTGAGTTAGAGTTCTTATGTCCCAATTGTGGTGAGGATGTGATCTTTGAGGACAATGAACTTATCAGGCAGACCTTGAAAAAGAGGATAAATGAGTTGACATAAGCTTGATGCCTGATAAAAACGCTGCTAATGAATTGCTTAGGCTGGCCGGATGCAGTGACAGTGTAATAAATCACTGCATAGTGGTTTCAGATCATGCCAGGGAGCTGGCTGAGAAAATGCATCAAAACGGGTATGCCGTAGATATCGAACTTGTGCAGATTGGAGCAATACTTCACGATATCGGCCGGTCACGAACACACGACATCAGGCATGGTGTGGAAGGGGTAATTCTGGCAAAGGATTTCGGGCTTGATGATAAGATAGTCGATATTATCAGGACCCATATAGGTGCAGGAATAATGCCAGATGAAACTGTTTTGCTGGGTCTGCCGCCGGATAACTATATTCCTTCAACTCTGGAAGAAAAGATTGTGGCCCATGCAGATAATCTGGTTGAGGATGATTCTATAGTTTCTATTTCAGAAAAGGTGGAAATCCTCAGAAAAAAAGGGCGAAAGGAAAATATCATTGAAAAAATTACCCAATTGAACGATGAGATTGAAAATATGATCGATTAAAGGTTTTCAGGGTCATTTTTCAATACGGCACTCCACCACCATTCTGCCATGTCCTTAAGGTCTTTGCTAAATTGCCCGGAAAGTCGGTATTCACCGTTCTTGTTGTTTATAAGGCCAGCTCCAAGTAGTTTATTCCTCATTGAATAGAATGAAGCTTTTCCTACACCTAACTCTTCTGCGATCTCTTTCCATTCATTTGTTTTTACAGGGTCATTGTTTTTTTGTCGTTCTTCTATAAGTATAAGAAATTTTTGACCCCTTGCTGCCGTTCTTTCTTCCTGGAAGATACGCCGCATCAAATCATAATAGGGGTCCCGGGAACGGCTTATCCGGGTATTTGATTCTGAGCGTACTATTATTGTAGTTGAGGTTCTTGGAGCATCTTTTACAAGGGTCATTTTTTTTAATTCCATGCTTCGCTATTGGGATTTTACTTGTCAATAAAACGTTAGCACTAGACGATACTCAAGTAGGCATAGGTTTTATTAATGCAGATTTCACCAATTCTGCGTAATCTTCTTTTAGCATATATACTGTTGGTGTCTTGTAGGACTCTTTACGCGCCCTGAGTATCCCCAGTTTTGAATGCACATAGCCTACCATTGATGCCACCATATTATGTGATACATCATATTTCTTAGAAAGGATTTTATGAATTGTATCAACAGTAGCCTCTTTTATTTTAAGGAAAATGTTCAAGAGAGTATTTCTAATTCCTGCGGTATCAAGCTCAAGATACTTTTCTAACCGTTCCTTGATTTTTCTTTTAAGGGATCCCATAAAATGCGCTCCAGTGAAAGACATTTTTTAATTTAATTGATTAATAAATACATTAATTTGCGCAGTATTAATATAAATATGTTTCTACTTATCCACTATGAACAAAAATTTCAGAGCATTCATCATCAGTATCTCTCACTTTTTTATACATATTTTCATTTCTTCAACTTAAATCCGTTTTCATTATAAATTTATATTAAGTGATTGCTAACTTTGACACATTTAAATAAAATTTCGGATTGTATAATTGGATAAACTGTGTATATAATTTCAAAACCAATTAAAATTTAATAATTAATATTTTATTTGAATAATACTATTAAATATATATTTATTCAAAATTATTCGAAAATAGGCTTTGTTTGAATATGCATGTGTTGTGTAATAAATATTATAAAAAATATAACTGATAATTATTATAGCATATATTTTGTATATTTAAGTTTAATTTTGAGATAAATTTTTCTTTTTTTATGGGTATTCCTATAGTATATAATCTGCGGTTGGTAAGAACGTATCCAGGTGTATTTCAACAATATTTATTATTACATATACTATAGGAATTTGCTAATTGCGACACAAAACCCCCTTATGATCTACAAAAAATAAATTCTTCCAGATATAAGGTTGTGTGTGCTTAAAATATTCCTATATCATGTAAGGATCGAAAAAGTTGACAAATTTATATTTTTTCAAATGTCTTACAATTTATCACTATGTGTCAAGCACCATATTCAACACACAAAGCCAATACTTTTAAGTACCAGTTACTATATATAAATATAGGCTTATAAAAATCAAAAATTACACCACTTATTTAAAATATCATATAAGTGGGGGTTTTTTGGCTGTGTGGTCAAATATAACAATATAAAATATATTAGATATTATGTTTAAATATATATAGATTAAACATAAATTATAAAAAATTATAATTAAAATATTATATGTACTATCCTATATATAATATCAACTAAAAAATAAAAATATTATTATATATATTAAGTAAATAAAGTATATTTTAAAAGTAACATTAATATTCTTATACTGAAATATTAATGAAGTGTTAATAACATTTTAGGCTATCCCTAACATAGTGTAGGTAACATCACTATTTGGGATCTAATGTTAAACATGGAATCGCATTGCCTGAATTAATGGACAGGATCAACAGGATTGACAGGATATCAAAGTTGCTCGCACTATCCTGTAAATCTTATAAATCCCGTCAAATATTTAGCGACTCAATGTTGGGGTGATCCACATTTTATTATGAGAATAATACCAAATAATTTATTTCAAATGAAATCGCTATCGATTAAAGATGTATAAAAAAAAATATACAGGCTGCCTGCTAGGAAGTGCTGTGGGGGATGCACTGGGAATGCAAACAGAAGGCATGAGTCCTGGAGAGATAAAACAAAAATTCAATATCGTGTTTGATTACGGACCAGGCATGCCAGGAGGTCCTAACGAAAAACTTAGACCAGGACAATATACTGATGATACTGAACAAACACTGATCCTTGCACGCAGTATCGTAAAAGCTGGTAAATTCGACCCTGTGCTTTTCTCAACGAAGCTCGTTGAACATTATGCAATGATCGTATCACACCCGGAATTAAATAGAGGTTGGGGCCGCACAAGCCTTGATTCCTGCAAACGGTTACAATCCGGCACCCCATGGAATAAATCCGGTGGTGATTCACCTACATGCGGCTCATCAATGCGCATATCCCCGGTCGGACTGCTCAATCCGGATAACTTAGAACAACTCGAAAGAACCGCAGTAGAATCATCACTACCAACCCACAGACATCCCGAATCCATCGGTGGTGCAGTGGCCGTAGCAGCTGCAGTCTCTCTTGCAATAACAAATACCAGCCCTGATATTGTTTTAAATACTGCCGGCAGCCTGGCTAAAAAGTATGACCTCATGCTGGGCAACAAAATCTTTTCCATTGAAAAAATGAGATATATGCCCGAGCTCAATGCATTCTCCACAATAGGCACTTCCCTGATGACACAAGATGTGGTACCTTCGGCATTCTATTGTTTTTCTAAAAACCCGCTGGATTTTTCCAAGGCCATAATTTCTGCTGTTAATGCAGGCGGGGATACTGATTCTATTGCTGCCATTACAGGTGCTATAAGTGGCGCTTATCTTGGAATTGACGCTATTCCAAAAAAATGGCTGGATGGGCTTGAGAACCGTGATGAGATCGAATCACTTGCATTGGACCTGTGGAAAATCGGCAGACATAATATGAAAGAGTGATTCTATGATTCCAGACATGACCGATGATGCAATAAGAGCAGTAATCCCATTCAAAAAGGAGAATGCAAAATCAAGACTATCAGAAGTACTTTCCGAAACCCAGAGACAAGGGCTTGCCCTTTGTATGTTATTTGATGTTATAAGTGCACTGGAAAAGTCAGGGAAATTCGATGAAATCGATATTTTGAATTCTTCATTTTCCAGTATCATGAATACTGAGTTTCCGTTAAATATCAATGTTCTGCTAAATGAGAAAAGCCTGAACGATGCATTGAATGAATACCTCAAAAAAGCGGCAGAACACTGGGATGGTACTGTGTTTATCATCATGGCAGATATGCCGCTAGTCACTGAAAAACAGATTATCGAACTTACAAATATGACAGCAGATGTGGTAATAGCTCCCGGTTCGGGTGGCGGGACCAATGCCTTGCTGATACGAAATCCGGAAAAATTCCATGTGGATTATTACGGCACCAGTTTCCTTGACCACCTGCGAATTGCCGAAGAAGCTGGCCTGACTGTAGATGTATATGATTCTTTTTTGGTTAGCACTGATATGGATGAACCCGATGACCTGGTAGAACTACTGATACACGGGCAGGGCAGATCAGCAGATTATCTCAGATCTGCCGGAATATCCCTTGATACCAAAACAGGTAAACTTGACCTGAATAAAAAGAGTTGACAAATAAACAGAGCTGACAATTACCGCTTAATTGTCAATTCAATGTCTGTCCAGTCCTTTTCCACACCCTCGAGGGGTTCTACTGCACCACCCACAATACCTGCAATAACCTTCTGCACAAATTTGTTTATCGTTATATCCTTTCCGTCAACAATAAGTTCTAATTCTATATTTTTCTCCATATTTTTCCCTCCAATATTATATATGCATCTCATTTATCACATTCATCTCAACATCTCATTCATCTTGATTTTTAATTGAATTGTCTATTATTTCCTGCATATCCCTTACATCCCATCCCAGGATATCACGTATAATAATATAACTCATTTCGGGTGATATGGCTCCCGCTTCAGTACAGATAAGGTCAATATAGCTTGAAGGGGTGACATCAAAAGCCGGATTTTTTACTCTGACATGTTTCATGCCTGATAGTTTTTCAGGGTCAATAACCTCCCCTGTATCCCGCTCTTCAATTTCTACCATTTCACCAAGCAGTGTGTGTGGACTGAATTTATAAGTCTCGGCCGCCACTATCAGGTTTGTCCTGCTCTCATGGGCTGCCATTGCCAGTTGGGATGTACCGATCTTATTAATGACCGACCCATTTGCTGTCACTGCATCAGCTCCTACCACCACCAGGTCCACATCCTTCATAAAGTACCTGACTGCCGAATCAACGATCAGTGTGGTCTCTATGCCCAGATCGTTAAGTTGTTGAATTGTCAAATGACCCTGCAACCTGGGCCTGCTCTCTGTAGCTATTACTTTGATATTTTTCCCGCTGCGTTGAGCTTCGGCTATTACTGATAAGGCAGCCTGGCTGTTGCAGTGTGTCATAATTGTATCGCCATTGCCTATGCGCTGGCTGCCGATTCGACCGATGCGCCTGGTTGCTTCCTTTGATGTGGATATGAACTCATCTGCCAGCCTTAGCAGATCAGACCTTGCCTCATCTACTGATTTTCCTTTGTATGCCATTACTACCCTTACGGCATTTGGCAAAGATACCGCAGTGGGTCTTGTTGATATAAGTATTTCTGCGGCACTGGATAACTGATTGTCAAACTCCTGTTTGTTAGTGGTTTTAAGTATGAGGGCGTAGTCCTTTAGCGCCTGTGCCGCTGCCCTGGCAATGGTACCGGCTCCGCGTATCTCCATATTCCGTATCCTTTTAGCAACGTCAATTATCTTATCCATTTCTGCAACCAGTACACAAAAGGTCACTTACATGGCAAAAGTCTTACTACATTGACAGATAAAATACCGTAAATGAACGAAAGCACAGTTCCTGGTCATCACTCCACTGAGGAAAGAATAGAGCAAGTGGTCGAATATCTCAAAAACTTCAATGGTGTGCTTGTGGCATACAGCGGCGGAGTGGACAGCAGTACACTGGCGGCACTGACACACCTGGCACTTGGAGAGCGGTGCGTTGCAGTTACCGCTGAAGGCCAGACCCTGCCGGCACGCGAACTGGAAAGTTCCAGAAGTACAGCCAGATCATTAGGTACCAGGCATATAATTATCCCCTATAATGAGCTGGATGAGCCGGGATTTGCCAATAACCCGATTGATAGATGCTACCACTGTAAAAATGGCCTGTTCAGGGAATTGAACAAACTGGCCAGTGAAATGGGGTTGGAGGCTGTAGCTGAAGGGACCAATGCTTCAGAACTAACAGGACACAGGCCGGGCCACAGGGCAGCGATTGAAAACGGGATACTTACACCATTTGCAGACCTTGGTATTACTAAAAGCGAGATACGCCAGATGGCAAAGTATCTTGGATTGCCAATATGGGATAAGCCTCAACTGGCATGCCTGTCCAGCAGGTTCCCTTACGGACGGACTATTACAGTCCAGGGACTTCGAAAGGTGGAGAAGGCAGAGGATTATCTTTTTGATCTCGGGATCAAACAGTGCAGGGTACGCGACCATGAAGACACTGCCCGTATTGAAGTATCAGGGGATGATCTTCATATTATACTGAAGCACAGGGATGATATTGTAGGTGTTTTCAAAGAGCTTGGTTATACATATATTACCCTTGACCTGGAGGGTTTCAGGAGCGGCAGTTTTGATATCGCTATTAAAAACCGGGACCCGGGCTGAATAAACTCCGGGATAAAAATATCGGCAAGACAAACAACAATTAGTAAAACAACAATTAGTAAAACAACCATTAGGTAAAACAACCATTAGGTAAAACAACCCAGGCCATATAACCAGCAGACCTCACTCGAACAGCCTGTCCACCAGCCACTGGGGGTCGAACTTGACAATATCGTCGTATTCCTGGCCCACCCCAAAGAACAGTATGGGTTTACCTGTGGTATGGGCTATGGAAATAGCTGCACCGCCTTTGGAATCTGCATCAGACTTGGTCAATATGCTTCCGCTTATAGGTACTGTCTGGTTGAATAGCTGGGCACGTTCCACTGCATCGTTGCCAGCAATTGCCTCGTCAACAAATATCACAAGGTCAGGGGGCGCTACCCTGCATATCTTCTTTAACTGGTCCATCAGGTTGATATTTGTATGCATCCTGCCAGCCGTATCTGCCAGCACCACATCTATTTTCCGGGCTTTTGCATACTCCACCGAATCATATATCACAGCAGCCGGGTCGCCGCCTTCCTGGTGTTTGATCATCTTTAGTCCCAGGTTATCTGCATGATGCTGCAGCTGGTCAATAGCACCGGCCCTGAATGTGTCGCCAGCTGCCAGTACCACCGAATATCCCCTGTCTTTTAGTCTCTTGGCTATCTTGGAGATGGTAGTGGTCTTACCGGTGCCGTTCACGCCGACAAATGCAATATTGACAGGTTTATTTGCCTGTTTAATATAGTCATCAAAATCCAGGGTCTCCACGTTCAATACATTAATAAGCGCTTTTCTGAGAGCCTGTTCTACAATATCATTCTTGTTCCCACCGATCTTGTAATTAGTCCCAACCAGTTCCGACTTTACATATCCCACTACCTCTTCCGCAACTTCCAGGGCAACATCACTTTCAAGAAGAGCTACTTCCAGGTCCCATAAAGGTTCTTCCAGCTTTTTTTCACTGATTATGAACTCACGATTAAGCAACAGTGCTTTGGCCTTCTGCCCGATACCAACTGCTACTGATGGTGTCTCTTTTTTTTCTTCTTTAGTGACACTCTTTGACCCGGCCTGCTGGATATCTTCAGATGCCTCTTCAGCCTGTTTATCCAGTATGTCACCAAAAGAGTTCTTGAAACTGCTGAGTTTTTTTTTTAGACTATTGAACATCTACAAACCCTGCATCGGACCTTGATTTGTCTGCTGTGCTATTTGATCTGCCTGCTGTGCTTTTACTGCCGTTGTCACAACGGACTCGATCTCCTGCATCTTTGTTACGATCTGGTTCAGGTTGTTCTGGGTGGTTTGATGGAACTTTGTAAGCTCTTCTTTGCGGGTTTCCAGGCTTTTTTTGGCATTGTCCAGATCCTTTTCCGTACTGATACCTGCACCTATTTCCATGATCACAGTATCTGGTTTTGACAGATTTGCCATTACATTGGTACCCATACCGATCGGGATCAGGATCTCGTGTCCGTCTTCTACTCCTTCAAACCCGGCAATGGTATTGATGGCTTTGTCAGATTCGGCTATAGAAGCACCGACCACGTCCAATTGTTGTGATAGTGCATCTGACTGGTATTGCAATTGCTGGAACTGACTAGACATTTTCTGGATGTCTTCGTTGGATAGTTCGTTATTAGAAGACAAGCTTATTCACTCCTTTGTCGTGGATTCCAGTTGTATTAAATTGCGTTTCAGGTTGTGTTCACTACCAATAAGAGAATACACTTTGTCTTTTGCGTTTTTCTCATTCTGGCTGGCTACTTTCTTGGTAAATTTCTCCCATGTACTACCTGCTTTGAATCTACCTGAAATAATATAATTTTCCATCTATTTGAACTCCTTGATCATGCTCGATGATTGTGTCTATATCAATCCTATAATATGATGTACCCTAATTCCATTTGCAAGTTAAATAGTTTATTCAAATCTTGCACCACCACCATAAGCTTTAAGTTTGTTATGAATATATATTCATTAATGCCAAGACCGAGACGCCACCGGTATGTAAGGTCGTCGTTCGACTACAATTACTTCAAGCCGTGCACAACCTGTCTGCAGGACATGGGTGAAGTGGTCTTGAAGATGGAAGAGATGGAGAGCATACGGCTGAAGGATTATCTCGGAATGGATCAACGTGAGGCGGCAGATCATATGAAAGTCTCGCAGCCAACATTCCACAGGATACTTACCGAAGCAAGAAGAAAGATAGGGTGTGCCCTGGTCTGTGGCAAAGCGATACGAATACATGGAGGGATGTATGAGATGGCAACGATTCAACTATGTAAGTTCCAGTGCTATGACTGCCAGCATGTATGGGAAGTGGTGCATGGCACAGGAAGACCCCAAAACTGCCCGGAGTGCAAAAGCGTGAACATACACAGGGCAAAGGACGATCGTGGCTATGCCAGAGCCGGACGTGGCAGACATGGTATGCGGTAACATGGTGAAATTGACAATATAGAACACTTTATACAAGGAGACTGATAACATGAAGATATGCGTGACCTCAAACGGACCAACTATGGATGCGTCCGTAGATCCAAGATTTGGAAGATGCCAGTACTTCGTTTTCGTGAACTCGGAAACGATGGAGTATGAAGCAATGCCAAATCCAGGTATAGGTGCTTCGAGCGGTGCCGGAATACAGGCGGCACAGACGGTTGCAGATAAAGGCGCCGGTGTTGTTATCACCGGACAGGTGGGACCGAATGCGATCGAGACGCTCGGTGCTACCAATATCTCGATCGTGACTGGTGCAAGCGGCACTGTCAGCGATGCGATCGAGCAGTACAAGAGCGGGAGACTGCAGGCAGTTCCGGCAGCCCCTGGTGCGCCTGCTACTGGTATGCCTGCTACCGGTATGCCTGCTACCGGTATGCCTGCTACCGGTATGCCTGCTACCGGTATGCCTGGTGCGGGCATGGGAAGAGGTATGGGGCGCGGCGGTGGCCGTGGCGGCGGTCGCGGCATGGGTGGAGGTATGGGAAGAGGTATGGGCATGGGCTTAGGAGCTCCGGTAGCACCTACTCCCCCAGTACCACCACTGCCTGCACAGACGATAGATGAGGGGATACAAGCTCTGGAAAGTCAGATAAAAGAAATCAAGGCCAAACTGGAAGAACTTAAGAAATGAACTACCAGATCGATGAATCGCTTTGCACAGGATGTGGATTGTGCGTCAATGTATGTCCGGTAAAAGCGATAACTCTGTCAGATACGGCACACATCGACAACGACAGCTGCACTGGCTGTGGAGTCTGTGCCAACGTATGCAAGAAAGGAGCAATCATCGAGGTACCGGATGAAATAGTGCAGGAGAATGTGTTCATGCCAGCCGCAATTGCGTCCGGAGTTGCAACTGCCATAGGAATTATTAAAGACGCCATCAACCGGTACACAAATAGCGGCACCAATACCGGACCCCGTCGAGGTGGTAAGGGGCGCAGTGGCAGTCGTGGTGGTGGTGGCCGTGGCGGCGGCAGTCGCGGGATAAATAGACAAAATAAGAGAAAGCGTTAACAGATGCAGATGGGTTCTGGTGGGGGAAGGGGGCGCAAAGTTCGTAAAGACATTGCAACCCACAGGGGAAAACGAATGGCAAGGTAACCAGTTGAGAACATGAAGAGGTAGTCAGGGAAGTTTACAAGCTCTTCTTTTCAAGGGGGAGTGGAATAAACAAATTCAGTACTTCGCTAAAAAAGCTGACTGATTCATTCATCTTATACACCCCACTGAAGACTTGACTTTTAATTTACGTCTCACCCATTCTTCAATAAGAAGAATAATACGCTTGAAAGCCAAATGAGATGTGGGGAAAATAAGTTCGTATGGATGCACAACAATAATTATCATTGAATTTACCAATACAGTGCCAGCAATACAGTAATCACCAGCATAATTCCATTTTGCATCAGGAGTGATATGATCATAATTCGGACCGCCAGATCTGTTTTGAAAATACCCATATAAAATGGGAGTGATGACCTCATCCTAATCACACTGGACAGCATTCTTCCCACCAATAATGTAATGACAATCTCCTTTGATGTGAGCATCCCTGTGGTCAGCAGGTTACCGGCGATGGTATAGGCGGCAATATTGTAGGCAAACCATCCTGCAATGATGGGTAATCCGTCGGCTGGGATGTAGTCGGTGATAAAAGAGGAGTTTAAAGAGGCAGATATGACATCAAAAAACCCGATATCAATGAGCTGATATACAATGATCGAGACGATCGTCATCGTCAGGATTATCCGTTTTAAGGGTCTTGCAGACGCATTGAGAGCGTTGTTAATAGCTTCTTTGAATCCAACATGCTTCCTTTTTTCAGATCCAACGTTACAAGGACCTTTTGATGGGAGCAGGAGCCGGCCAGCTATCAAAGTAATAATTGTTTTCAACAGTCCCACAAATACCACTACACCCAGATAGATCAGACCTGTCGTGCCAAGCAGGATAATCAAAACAGGAAGCAGATTTCTTATTATTACAACTGATGATGGAAAAGAATTGATCAGCGATCCAATGATGGTCTCCTTCTTATCGATAATTTTTTTATTATACAGCTCGGCTACCATGGAATTCCCTGCAGTGGGTGAACCGAAGGATGCAAGAAAACTTATCCCGATCTCTTCTTTGAGATGGGAAAAATGCATAAAGGGTGCGGTAACAAATCCTAACTTATATACCCACCCCTTTTCTACAAAAAATTCCATTATAATGATACCCAGTACTGTGGGTGGAATAATCCTTATAAGATATTCAAAAGCAGAATACAATGCATCAATCCACATATTATACAAAGATGTGTGTTTTTCTTCAAAAGGATATCTAGTGTAAAGTCAACTCTATAATGTTGTAAAGTATATATCATATAT
>SWBX01006574.1_pt1 | contig 17885 bp, 10 predicted proteins | sample 4693051 | NCBI WGS metagenome assembly SWBX01 (sample SAMN10267272, study PRJNA491770) | bioreactor metagenome | isolation source: DHS bioreactor inoculated with marine | place: Japan: Omine Ridge, Nankai Trough | reverse complement strand
ATGGCAAAAAACCTATTAACCGACCTCGCTTTTAGAAAGCTAAAACCCACTGAAGTAGATCAAAATATCCGTGATGGTGGCGGATTATTCGTTAGGGTGCGCTCAATAAAAGCGGGTGGAGCAATTTCTTTTCGGTACTGCTACCGGATGAATGGTAAGCAGCAATGGTTAACTTTAAAAAGTACAACCTTATCAGCAGCACGTAATGAACGAGACCAGATCGAGCAGCAAGTCAAAACCGGCATTGACCCTATGCTTGAAAAAAAGCTGGAGCAGGAACGCCAACGTCAAAAGCAACTGCAAGAGCAAGCAGAGTTGGCCCGTCTGCAATCATTAATTACCGTCAATGATTTATTTGAACGATGGGCCGCGACCGACTTACAAAATCGAAAAGACGGCGGCAAAGAAATTAGGCGCATGTTTGAAAAAGACGTGTTGCCCATCCTGGGCGGTTTGGCTGTTGCCGATGTACGCAAAGGCCATATTACCGAAGTCACCGACAAGCTTTTACTTCGTGGCGTAAACAGAATGGCTAAACTGATTCTGTCATTGATGCGGCAAATGTTTAGATATGCCGTTGATCGTGACATTATCGAGTTCGACCCTACTGCAAGCATTAGAAAAGCCAAGATTGGCGGTAAATCCGTAGAACGTGACAGGGTATTGAGCGAGGATGAAATCAGGCAGCTAAAACTCCAAATGCCTGACGCCCATTTTATGCCTACCACAGAAGCAGCTATATGGATCATGCTTTCAACATGCTGCCGTGTTGGTGAACTTTCCAAAGCGCAATGGCAACATCTCGACTTAAAATCCGGCGTTTGGACTATCCCAACCGAGAACAGCAAAAACGAAAAACCGCATACCATTTATCTTTCAAGATTTGCAATCAAGCAATTTGAGATTTTGACCCAGTTTAAAAACTCTGATACCTGGATATTCCCTAACCGCGACAACAGCAATCACGTCTGCGAAAAATCCATCTCAAAACAAGTGGACGGGCGACAGAATCCCGTTATTCATCAGAACAGAACCGCACACAATGACGCATTGGTACTGCCCGGAGGCAAGTGGACACCCCATGATTTAAGGCGTACTGGCGCAACTTTAATGGGGAGTTTGGGCGTATTGCCGGACGTGATCGAAAAATGCCTGAACCATACTGAACAAAACAAAATGAAGCGAGTTTACCAGCGACAGGAATTGAAGGCGGAACAGGCCGAAGCTTGGCGGAAACTGGGCAAGCAATTGGAGATGTTGAGCAGGGCCGATTCCAGCAACGTGTTGATATTCCGCAAAACCAAGTAAACCCGATAAACCGAACAACCACCCTTAGCCCGACGTGGCGAAAGCCGGATACCTTCAACCGGCTGGTGTGGTTCTTTTTTTGAAGGGTAACGCGTTGAATGAGTGTTATGACTGATACCCCCAAAAAACCGCGCGAAAGGCGCACCCCAATAACGGAAGCGTATTCGTCACTTATGATTGCTATGGATTTTTGGTGTTGGCTTTTAGCTGAAATCGAAACAGATTCCAAGCTAACAAGCAATGATGACGAATACGCTGAAGCCGAAGCTGATCATGGGCAAACCATCAATGACGACGAGCATAGTAGCGACGCTGAATCCTACTTTATTGATCATATTTTCGGCGACGCTTGGAACGACCCAAATACGAATGGCGATGAACTGGAAGAACAGATCGGCTTGTCATTGGACGGGGCCAGGGACCCAAAAACCGCTCCTCTTGCGCTAATTCAAATCATGTTTACCGTTGTTGCCTATACTGTTCAGGCATGGAAATCAGAAAAAAGCGGGAAGCACGATGAGGCGTGGACATATGCCGCTGACGCACAATATTGGGCAGGCATATTAAATGCGCTTCACAGCGAAAAGATTTATAGAGAAAATCCCGCTGTGAGTATGGCTAATCGCCGTCATGAAGAAACTCGCGCATTGAAAAAAGAGGTTATCAAATATTGGAAAGAAAACATTGACCCACATCTTACAGCCCAGAAAGCCGCTAATAAATTATTAGACGTGTTTTCTTTGTCGCATAAAACACTTGCCGAATACATATCAGAAGGAAAAAAAACGGAAGAACATGTCTCAGAAGCAAAGAACAAATCAAAAAAGAAGAAAAATATTCCATAAAAGTTTCCCTTCTCCGCAGGACGGAACGTGAGCGCATAGGGGTAGCAATCGAGCAAAATATGTTAATAATACTATAGCCATATACGACAACATCCACTTAGATTCGATAGAGGCGAATATATGGCTACACAAAACAATGAAATTTTATTAGCTGCTGGTTTTTTAAGAATATGGCAAATCGTCGGTGACAAAAAGAGAGGCATACTACCATTAATCCCCATCAGCAAATCAGCTTGGTGGGATGGTGTCAAAACAGGCAGATACCCTGCCCCGGTCAAGCTATCACCCAGAGTTACCGCATGGAAAGTGCAGGACATACGCGCATTAATTGAACAGCAATAAAAAGCCCCGAGTCCTTTTACAAGACCGGGGCTTCACGGGATGCAATGCGCACAATAACCTATTAATTTCAGCTGTTTATTGTAACAAATCCTGTGCTTCGGTCTCGTATTACGTGAGATTGCGCAATGCAGAAAAACAAAAAAGCAGCACCTTATTCAAAAACAATCATCAACCACCCTAATAAATCAGAAGTAATCATTTGCACCGGAAAAAACGGCTGGAACAGGGCAAAGTCAACAACATGGTACAGCCGCATCCCTAAGACCGTTTTACCCTATCAAGATGATCCAGCGGCTTATAAATGGCCTGTTCAAAATCGGGCTGTTATGGTTTTTGATTTCGGGCCTGATGATGAAGGATTTAACCGTCTATTGATCCTATCGCAACAACTCCTCATTGATGGCGCTGATTGGATTATATTGCTCAACCAATCATTTCCAATGGTTAAGATTCAGGGAAAAGCGGCGTGATGGATAAATTAGACTACGAAGTAACTCAGCCCGGTTTAATTACACTCAATGTTACAAAACCGGTGACACCAGAACCGAAATCGGCGCGGCCCAAGTTCGGGTTTAAACGAGCTGGAGAAATGACAGAAAAGCCGGTGCCTGAACACTGGCTTATCAAGGGGTTAATTCCCAAAGAATCTCTAGGCGTAGTATTCGGGCCACCAGCAAATGCAAAATCACTATTTGTATTAGATACGTCATTTTGCACAGCAGCAGGAATTGATTACGAAGGCCGAACGACAGAGCAAGGCGACGTTGTAATCATTGCAGGCGAAGGTTTCTATGGATACAGCAAACGATTGAAAGCGTTAGAAGAAAAGTACGGTAAGAGAGCGCCAATGAATCTGGCAATCAGCGAACAGGCCGCACAGTTGAACGATCCTGCAAGTTGTGACGATATAGCGCAGGCAATCAGGGAAGCAGGGCTGGATCCCAAATTAATCATTATCGATACATTAAATCGGAATTTTTGCGCTGATGAAAACAGCAGCCGAGACATAGCGCAGTTGATGACGAATCTTGAGCAGTTCTTTAAACCATTTGGCGCAACAATCATTATCGTTCATCACTCAGGGCATGGAACAGAGCAGCGTAGTCGGGGCAGTTCTGCTATTCGTGGCGCGTTAGATTTTGAGTATAGCGTGATAAAGGACAACAACAACGTGGCTATATCAAACCATAAGGCAAAAGATTTCGAACCACCAAAACCACTTAATTTCATTTTAAAGCCTGTTTTCTTGAACTGCTTACCTGAGGAAGGCGAGCAGCAAACTTCTGTTTATTTGGAATATGCCGGCGAAGCTGAAAAAACTTCCAAGAAAGGCAAATTAAGCGCACGTAACACAAATATATTGCAGAGCCTGACCGATGCCTTACGCCAAAAGGGAATCGACCCGACCGAGGAAATACGGCAGAAATTCGGTGGCTTTAGCACAGGAACATTCAAGAACGTAGTGCCGATTAATGATTGGCGCGAATATGCCTATAAAGCCATATCAGCAAACACCGACTCGGCAAACAAAAAAGCTTTTGAACGATTCAGGAATAATTACTTGAATATCTACCTGATGGAGCATGACGGGTATGTGTGGCGCATTGATCAAAGTGACGGTGACAAATTAGCGACAACAAGCGACAAATTATTAAACCCTAGTAACGACGGGGCTTTGAGTAGTAGCGACAGCAAGCGACAAATAGCGACAATTCCAAAATTGTCTCATGATGACGACGCGACGACAGCGACACACTCCTATAGGAGTGTCGCAGTTGTCGCTAGCCAATCAACACCGACAATTCTTGATGATGTGGAGGTATTTTGATGACCTCTTCATTGGCGAAAATCAGAGAGTCCGGTTTCAGTTTGGCGTTAGTTGATGGCAATATTGAGGTCAAACCGGCAAGCGCATTAACCCAACAGCAGCGGCATCTCCTAAAATCTCATAAAGCGGAAATCATTTCCGAACTACAGGCCGAGCAATTAAGACAGGCTGAGAATGAATGTCGTGTCATTACCTGGTTGTCACTTATTGGCGAAACCGATCGTGATATTGTAGACGACACCTTAACCAGATTCCGGAATGATCCAGAAGCCCGTGTTTATTTTTTGTGCCGTGCAGATGAAGCGTTAATACTGCAGTAGCACAAAGTATATTTTCTACGCCGGGCTGATGAAATATTAGAAAAATATCAATCACTTGCCCATGAAGGTTGGCAATATGACAAAAATAAAGAATGACGAACAGGTAAAGACAATATCAGATGACGAACCCGAGGCATTATTTAAGGCCAGAGTTTTTCTTCGCCCATCAATGCGGGCGGCAATAACCACAGCAGAATTCACACCAATTGAGCTTGACAATATTGGCCTCCATGCACTGGCTCAAGCAATGGATGAGCACACACAAGCCATTAATAAGGGTGACCTGAAACACGCTGAAGCCATGCTGGTATCACAAGCGCATAGTTTGGATGCAATATTTCATCAGTTGGCATGGCGGGCGAATGAGCAGAAGCAACTGAAACAATACGAAACCACGTTTAAGCTGGCATTGAAGGCCCAGAGCCAATGTGCAAGGACGCTCGAAGTATTAGCTAAGATCAAGAATCCACCGATCGTCTACGCCAAACAAGCGAACATTGCCAACGGGCCGCAGCAGGTAAACAACAGCATATCTCCGCACGCGGGCGAAACAGAAAAACAGAAAAACGAACTATTGGAGCATACTCATGGCGAACGGTTGGACACCGGAACGACGGGCACGACAAGCGGAATTAATCAGAACCTGGAAACCGTGGAAACACTCGACAGGACCTAAAACAGCCGAAGGCAAGACTAAGACCAAGATGAACGCATACACGGGCGGAACGTGGCGTATATTGAAGGAAATGAGCAAGGTGTTGAAGGAACAGCGGCAGGTTATCGATGACGTTGCCAAAGAGTTATAATGTATGAAAATTTATAACTAATGTACGAAACCTGGACTTATTAATGAAATTGACGTTATCCCGTTTGGAAAACCTGCTGATGACTGCCTGCGACGACTTGCGCGGCAGCATGGATGCCAGTGAATACAAGGAATACATCTTCGGCATGTTGTTCCTGAAACGGGCCAGTGACCTGTTCGATCAACGCCAGGCTGAACTGCGCAAACAGTTCGCGGCCCAAGGCATGTCGCCGGACGATATTGAAGAAGAACTGAAAGATCCAGACCATTACTCCGGCAAATACTTCTTTGTACCGCCGCGCGCCCGTTGGAATCAAGGCTGGCAGGAAGAAGTGGTGGAAAATGGCCAGAAAAAGATCGTCCAGCGCCCGGCTCTGAAGCATGTCAAAGAGAACGTCGGCTCCGCCCTGAACAAGGCACTGGAGGCCATTGAAGATGCCAACCCTGATGCCCTGCAGGACGTACTCAAGGGCATCAACTTCAACCGCAAGATCGGCCAGCGCACACTGGATGACGACACCCTGGCCGACTTCGTACAGAACTTCGAGAAAATCCCGCTCAAGGACAGCGATTTTGAATTTCCCGACCTGCTTGGCGCTGCCTACGAGTTGTTAATCAAATACTTCGCCGACTCAGCTGGCAAAAAAGCCGGCGAATTCTACACGCCTGCCGAAGTAGTGAGGCTCTGTGTAGAAATATGCGACCCAGACGAGGGCATGAGTGTCTACGACCCTACAGTAGGCTCCGGCGGTATGCTGATCCAGATGCGCGATTATCTGCGCGAAAAAGGTGGCAGTGCCGATGAGCTAGCGCTGTATGGCCAGGAAAAAATGGGCACTACCTGGTCCATCTGCAAGATGAACATGCTGCTGCACGGTATTTCCCATGCCGATATTCGACAGGAGGACACTCTGCGCGAACCTCAGCATCTGGACGAAAGCAACGAGTTGAAGCGCTTTGATCGGGTCGTGGCTAATCCACCCTTCAGCCAGAATTACATCAAGAAAGATTTGAAATTCTCTGGCCGTTTTCCGGTAATGATGCCGGAAAAAGGCAAAAAGGCCGATCTGATGTTTGTGCAGCACATGCTGGCAGTGCTCAAGCATAATGGCCGCATGGCTACGGTTATGCCTCACGGCGTGCTTTTCCGTGGTGGCGAAGAGCGTGAAGCGCGTAAATACTTTATCGAGCACGGCTATCTGGAAGCCATTATCGGCCTGCCCAGCAACTTGTTCTACGGCACTGGTATTCCGGCCTGCATTCTGGTACTGAACAAAGACGGTGCAACCAACCGCAACCATGTACTGTTCATCAACGCCGACCGCGAATATCGCGAAGGCAAGGCGCAAAACCACCTGCGGCCGGAAGACATCGACAAGATCATCTATGCCTACCGCTCCAACGAGGATATTCCATCCTGTGCCCGCCGGGTGCCAATAACAGAAATCATTGCCGAAGACTACAACTGCAATATCCGCCGCTATGTGGACAACGCCTCGCCACCCGAGCCGCACGATGTGCGCGCCCACCTGCACGGTGGCGTGCCGAAGGTGGAAGTCGAAAGCCTAGCGAACTTCTGGCAAAACTATTCGCAACTGAAAGACGACACGTTTGTTCCAAGGGATGAAGCCTACCTGGATTTTACCCCGGTTTTAGCCAATAAACGTGATATCGCCGACTTTGTGGCAAGCCATCAAAGCGTGATTACCCGGCATGAACAATTTATGCAATCACTGGAAGACTGGTGGCAGGCTAATATGCCTATTGTCGAAGCTCTGGCACCTGATGCCGCGAATCAACAGGATGAACCGCGTAATGTCTATGTAATGCGCAGCCGTCTGCTGGCCAGCATCGAACAGGCAATGGCCGGGCAAAGTCTGTTGACCGGCTTTCAGGTACGTGGCGCCTTTGCCAACTATATTGATATCCTCAAGGCTGATTTCAAATCCATCGCTGCCAGCGGCTGGGGCCCGGAACTGATCCCGGACGAAGACATTCTGCAAAGCCAGTTCCCCGAAGTGTTGGAAGAACTGGAACAGGCCCAGGCTCGTTTAGCCGAGCTACAAGTGCTGTTTGCCGCCGCCGATGAGGAAGACTTTGAAGACACCGATGACACCGGCGTCATGAATTCCGAACAGGTCAAAAGCTTGAAGGCGCGCCTGAAAGAAGCCAAGGGTATGGCCAGATTGTGTAAGCGGGACCCGAATATGGGCGATGTGGCACTATACCAACGTGAAGCTGAACAGATTGAAGCGCAACTTGAGCGCCACAAATTGCTGGAAGACGAAGTTAAAACCCTCAGGGCCACTATCAAAAGCATAGAAGGCAAGCGCGACGAACTGGTGCAAAGCGCCCGCGAGAGAATTTCCACCGACGAGGCTCGCATGGTGATTATCGAGCGCTTACGGCAATTGCTGATGAATACCTACCGCGCCTACCTGCGCGCTGACCAGCGTGCCTGTATCAAGGCCATTGAAAACCTGTGGAGTAAATACGCGGTAACCGCTAAGGTCATTGAAACCGAGCGCGATGCGGCCTCGAAGCAGTTGCAGGCGTTCCTGGTGGAGTTGGGCTATGAGTGAATGGGAAGTTTTAAAGCTGCATGACTGGGTGACTGCCGGTGACATCGAGCTTGGGAGGGGCAATATCATCTCCAAAGATGATATAAACGCTTTTCCTGGCCCTTACCCAATATATTCATCATCTGCACACAACAACGGCAAATTTGGCGAATATGCCAAATATATGTTTGATGAAGAATTAATTACTTGGTCTGTAGATGGTGGAGGAAATTTTTTTTATCGCCCCAAGCATAAGTTTTCAGTTACTAATGTATGTGGCTATATGCGAATCAAAACAGGCAATTTGCATACTCCTTTTATTTATTATTGTCTTGCCAATCAACATAACTTTCTTACCTTTGATTACACAACCAAAGCGCATCCAAGTGTCATAAGAAAATTGTATTGGCTTCCTAAAATAGAAGTTTCGGTGCAAAGGAAGATTGCTCACATTCTACAAACCATAGATCAAACCATCGAAAAAACCGAAGCGCTAATTGAAAAATACCAAAAGATCAAAACGGGGCTGATGCACGACCTTTTTACCCGTGGCATCGACGCCGACGGCAAGCTGCGCCCATCCAGAGAACATGCCCCTGATCTGTATCAGGAAACGCCGATTGGATGGATTCCGAAGGAGTGGAATTGCATAAATTTAAATCAAGTAGCTGATCTAGTTGTAGGATTTGCCTTCAAAAGTGAATGGTTTCAAGAAGATGGAGTCAATTTATTGCGTGGCGAAAATGTTGGATACGGTAACCCTGACTGGAAAGATAAACGATGCTTATCTTATGAGAGAGCTCAAAGGTACAACGAATATCTGCTTCATGAAGGCGATGTAGTTATTGGCATGGATCGGGCTTTTACAAAGTCAGGAGTAAAAATCACTGTAATGCGAAGCTTTGATTGCCCAAGCTTGTTAGTGCAGCGAGTGGGGAAATTTGTTGCAAAGAGCTGTTACGATCTTTATTTGAGATGGCTTGTACTTTCTCCTAAATATCTCCGAGATTTAATAAATCAACAAAAAGGTATGGATATACCTCATTTATCAAAGTCTGAAATATTAGCGCCTTTTATACCCCTCCCTCCTGAAAAAGAACAAAGGGAAATTGCTTTACGGATCGACCTATTTGATTCAAATATACAAAAGGAAGTCGAAAATTTAGAGAAAATGATAGACCAAAAATCCGGCCTAATGCATGATCTGTTGACAGGCAAGGTAACTGTCAAAATTGAATCTGGTAAGCCAAATGATAATAAAGATCAGGAGTTTATTAAAAAACTGAATCAAATTTCTGAAGTGGCTCAAGATTTTGATTGTAAGCAGGTTCAAGAATATGTCTGAATACACGGAAGTCGAACAGCCGTTCTTGCAACAACTGCAAAGTTTAGGCTGGCAGATCATCGACCAAGGACCGGAAATTCCATTCGACCCGACTAAAAGCCTGCGCCTGAATTTCCACCAATGGCTGCTGCCGGAGGTGTTTGCCAAATCCGTCGCAGCGCTGAACATCACCGACGACGGCAAGCTCTGGCTAACCGACAAACAATTGCAAGACTTACAGGACCAGATTCTGCGCCAGCCCAACCACACCCTGCTGGAGGCCAACGAGGCGATTCAAAAGCTGCTATTTAAGGCCCAAGTGGATGTCAACGAAATCACCGGCGAACAAGACCCGGTGGTCAAACTGATCGACTTTGCCCACCCGGAGAACAATCACTTTCTCGCCATCAACCAATTTCGCATTGATACACCGGGCTGCGTAAAGCAGTTCATCATTCCCGACATTGTGCTGTTCGTGAATGGTATTCCGCTGATCGTGGTGGAATGCAAGAAAGGCGGACCGACCTGCGCCAACCCTATGGCGGAAGCCTTTGAGCAATTGCAGCGCTATATGAACCAGCGCAAGGCGACGAAGCAAGAGGGACTCAAAGAAGGCGAGCCACGCCTGTTCCACTGCACTATTCTGCTGATTCGCAGCAGCGGTGTAGAGGCCGATTACGGCACCATCACTTCCGGTGAAGAACATTTTTATCCCTGGAAAACCCAATGGCCGCAGCCGGACAACATTGCTGAAGGCATGAACCAGCAACAGCAATTGATCAACGGCATGCTCAACAAAGCTAATCTGCTCAGCATGCTGCGCACCTCATCTGTATTTATGGATACTGATGGTGGTCCGCGTGTCAAAGTGGTGTGCCGTTATCAGCAATTCCGCGCTGCCAATAAAATTATCGAGCAGTTGCGTAGTGGCCAAAGCGCTGAGGAAAAAAGCGGTGTGGTCTGGCACACACAGGGTTCCGGTAAAAGCCTGACTATGGTGTTCGTCGCGCGCATGCTGCGGGCTTCCCGCGATCTGAACGATTATAAAATTCTACTGATTAATGATCGGGTGGATCTGGAAGAGCAGCTCGCCAAAACGGCTACCCTGATCGGTGGCCGGGTACATTCCATCGACAGCCGCAAGATGCTGCGCGAGCAGCTGGCTACGGACAGCTCCGATATCAACATGGTAATGGTGCACAAGTTCCAATTGCATGACCAAAGCCTGCCTTTGAAAGTCGCCGAAGCCCTGGGCACTTATCAGGCCATCCCCACCAGCCAGACTTTTGGCATCGTCAATAACTCATCGCGTATTGTGTTGATGATCGATGAGGCGCACCGCACCCAGAGTTCGGATCTCGGCGACAACATCTTTGAAGCCTTTCCCAATGCGGCCCGTATCGCCTTTACCGGCACGCCACTGATTACCGAGCGCCATGGCGAAAAGAAAACGTACAAACGCTTTGGTGCCTATATCGATACGTATCGTTTAATGGATGCAGTAGAAGACGGCACCACCTTGCAGATTCTGTATGAGGGCCGTACCGCCGATGCAGTACTGAACGACAAGCACGGCTTTGAAACCAAGTTTGAAAACCTGTTCAAGGACCGCAGCGAAGAAGAGCTGCTGGCGATCAAGAAAAAATACGGCGCTACGGGTGACTTGCTGGAAGCCGAGCAGCGCATTGCTGCTATTGCCAAGGATATGGTAAGGCATTATCTGGAACATATCTTGCCTAATGGCTTCAAGGCTCAGGTAGTGTGCCACTCCAAGCTGGCAGCGGTGCGTTACCAGAAAGCCATTCATCAGGCATTGGCCGACCATGTCGCACAACTGGAAGCCGATCCAGCACCTGATCTCGAACTGATCAAGAAAATGCGCTTTCTGAAAGCGGCAGTGGTGATCTCCAGTGATGGCACCAACGAAGCGGCTTATATCACTGAGGCGCGCAAGCAGGCCAAGGCCTGGAACGCAATGAATAATTTCTGCAAACCCTTCGATTTTGAAGATCCGGACAAGCCTTATACTGGCATCGCCTTTTTGGTCGTGTGTGACATGCTGCTGACCGGTTTTGATGCGCCGATCGAGCAGGTCATGTATATCGACAAGAAAATCCGCGAGCACACGCTGCTGCAGGCTATTGCCCGTACCAACCGGGTGAAGAAAGGCAAGCAGCGCGGTTATGTAGTGGATTATATCGGCCTCACCGATAACCTTACCGCCGCCCTGACCCTGTATGCCGCTACTGATGAACAACAAGAGTTGGCTCAGGGCCTCAAGAATATTGCCTCGGAAATACCGGTACTGGAAGAGCGCTATCAGCGCCTGTTACAGCTATTTGCTGAACACAAAGTAGCCAAGGTGCGCGAATTTGTCGAGGGCCAGCTTGCCGGCATTGAAGAGGATGCTGCCGTGGTGCACGAGGCCGTCAGATTGCTCAAGGATGAGAAAATCCGCGCCGACTTTGATGTTTACCTGAAAAAGTTTTTGATGAGTCTGGACATCATTCTGCCAAACCGAGCCGCCCATGCGTATCGGGTGCCGGCCAAGCGCTTGGGCTATATTTTGCGTGTCACTAAAGAGCGCTATAAAGACACCAGTTTGAATCTGGGCGATGCCGGGCAGAAAGTGCGCGATCTGATCAACGAACATTTGATCAGCCTGGGCATCAACCCTAAGGTTGAGCCGATAGAGCTGTTATCAGAAGACTTTATCGACAATCTGAACCAGCATGCCGCCGGTAATGCCGAGGCCAAGGCCAGCGAGATGGAACATGCCATCCGCAAGCACTGTACTGTGCATCACGATGAAGATCCGGCATTTTACAAAAGCTTATCTGAGAAGGTCGAAACCCTGATTGACCAGTACCAGGATCAATGGGATAAACTTGCTGAAGAACTGGAGAAACTGCGCACAGTGGCCATAGAAGGCCGTAAAGAAGGCGAGGAAGGCATGAGCAAGGAGGCGACCACTTTCTTTGAACACATCGCCAATGAAGCCTTTGGTAATGGTGAAGTCCCTGCTGATGCCAAGCCCAAAATAAAGGCGCTGATGGAGGCCATCGTGGAAACACTGCCGCACAGCATTGGCAGCATCGATTTCTGGCACAACAGTGATAAACAAAAGAAAATCCGTAGCGAAATTAAAACTGCCCTAACCCTGACCGGCATTGCCGAGCTCAAACAAAACCGTGAGCGTATTGCCATAGAAATTATGAAGCTGGCCAAGAATCGTCATGATGAACTGCTGAAAGGCACGGCAGGAGGCAACAAAGCATGAATGTCCGCCGTGTCAGAGACATTGAATACCAGTTACTGCCCGGCAGCCCGCGCAAAACCACCGATATTGTGATTGAACGCGATGGCGTGGTGACAGTACGCCCACCCGCAGGTTATACCCCGGAACAAGTGGATGCGGTGGTGGAAAGCAAACGCCTATGGATATACCGCAACTTGGCCGAATGGAAAGACCTGAATGCCAGCGCGGTAGTGCGCGAATGGGTCAACGGCGAAACCTTTCTGTATCTGGGCCGTGCTTATCGCCTGTCATTGGTATCCAGTCAGGCGTGTGCCTTACAACTGAAAGAAGGCCGTTTCTGCCTGAGCCGTGCTGTAATCGAACAAAGCGGCGCTGAGGCTGCCAAGCAGGCATTCGAGTCTTACTTTACCGATAAAGGCATGCAGCGTTTCAGTGAACGGGTTGCCTATTTCGCACCAAAGGCGGGGATCGACGCTACTGGCATTAAAGTGAAAGAGATGGGCTACCGCTGGGCTAGCTATGGCAAAAACGGCCAGCTCAATTTCCACTGGAAGTGCATGATGGCTCCGCCCAAAATCATCGACTACATCGTGGTTCATGAGCTATGTCACTTTCATCACCGCAATCACACCGATGCGTTCTGGAATGAAGTGGATAAAGTGATGCCGGACTATCGTGAGCGCAAGGAATGGCTGAGAAAACATGGGGCAAGCTTGACGGTTTAAGTTTAAGTGTAAAACTTTGAACTTGATCTGACAGTTCCAAACATTAATTTGGATTGAACCTGACATTGCCGGTCTCAGTTCGGCCGAGACTGTGTCAAAACTCATGGCTATATCCGCAGGAAGTAGAAATTGCTCCACTAAGCAGTTAAAGTAGAATAATTCCTTAAAGATTAACTCCACAATAACCGGTATTTAGCTCAATATTTAACATAATTATTCCACCGCCTTCTCAATTTTTGCGTTTTGACACACGCTGGGCCAAAACCGGCCGACCGCAGGTTGTTTGGGGACGGCAGACTCATGTGACAAACCGGGCATTGAGCGGGTAAACTAATTGCCTGGCTCTTTATAATAAATCAGCCTTGGTTCTAGGTAACTCCGTACCAACATGTCGTATTTTCAAATAAAACTATCAAACGCATAACCAGATAACATGATCAACAGGGATTTGTTCAAAGTTGAAGTAAATCATAATGAATTTACACCTATAAAAATCTCGCTAGCCAAATCGACTTGCTATCCACTATGTGAGTCAGGTCCTCTCTGTCCGCTATTAGATGACGAAGAGCTGCTTTTCAATTTCTACATAAAGGCCAACAAGCGCCAAGAGATCAAGCGCTTCTGTAAGTCTAGTAGCTGGGCTGGAAAGCCTCTAGTTCCCCGATCTATGACGGATAAAGCATTAAAGGTCTTTCTCCGATCAATATGCAACTCTCCAGAAGCTCGCCGAATGCTTCTGGAAAATGATAAAAACATCGCGCTTCATCATGCTATTTGGCATTGGTTAAGAATCGAGCACGAACCAATTTACAACGCAGCTTTTTCTTTTTGTTACCGAGATGAAAACCACAGGTACTTTATAAAACCAAGTGAGTTTGGCCAATTTTTAGAAAAATTTGGCAATAATGACTCGCTGACTAATCGTCCAGTTATCTATCTCGCGTTGGCATTCGCGATGCTGCAAAAAGAATCCGCTGTTGAACTAATAGCTGAAGTCGCTACCCGATATCCAGAAATCATTCCTAAACTTAGCGGAATCTCCGAATCAGTTAATCAACCTCATGAAATATATGAATCAATCTCTGAATCTGAGCATCAAGCACAATGCATTAAGCCACTTATTTCAAAGAGAGCTCCCATTACTGCAGAAACTACTCAATCTACTCCAGTTTATTCGGTTGAATGTCGGGTTCCACTCATTGAGAATATTGTCGAAAAAGTAGATATGCTCAAAGAGTCATTTGAAGAGTTTGTCCAAGATGCTGGTCAACTGGCTAAGATTCAACTACTTGACGCTTTCGTGGATTCGGGTAGTGCCGCATCCCTTTTATCATCCTTGGAATTGAAGAGAAAACACATTGCAAATCAAAGCTGTGATATTGAATTGTCGCTTGCTTTGCCCTGTAAAGACTCTCATGCACATGGATGTGAATTGCAACAATTCTTGCGGCAGATCCAAGATAAGCAAGTAGTGACACTCAATGAGTTGATTGCCAATACAGAAGAAATGCGTAAGAAAGCCAACACTCTTCTTGCAAGCGCGAAATCCGCCAGGCTGGAACTTAGAGAACTTAGAAGCAGTGAGTCCGATCTGAGAACAGTTATTGGATCAACTGATCAAAGACTTACTCAACCGGAACAAGATATTCCTCCCTGTATGCTTATTAAAGCTGTTTCCGAGCAACGAGAAATTGTCGCTAGCCTCAGAGTGAGATTATCCACAGAAATTAATAAACGTAAGAATGAGCTTATTTCTGAGTGTGATGAACTGAAAACGAAATATAACCTTACTGACACAGCTTTCTCGGATTATTCCATAGCTTATGCAGAATTAAGCTCCAACATCGCCTCTGCCGAAACTATTGAAGACATTGAAGCTTATAGCATAACCCTTGATCAACTGAAGGCAAAATGTCATGCCATAGGTAATTACAATCCCCATGCGCTTGCGGGACAACTTAAGGAGAAGACTAATGCATTCTCTGTCTTTTTGGATCTCTGTCGTGCGCTAATTGAGCAAGGTGCATCGGAAGTTGCTTTCTTGCTACTTCACCTGAGGCATCATTTGCATCCGTTCGAGGAAATCTCCGAACATACGGACCAAGCGCTTTCCATTCTGTTAGAAGCAGCCAGCGAAGCAGCATTAGGTGAACTACCAATACGTATGGTCTGGAACAACTTTTGCACAGAATCTTGGTTGCTCAGCATTGGCCGTGATGACATAGAATCCATCGACCTCTATGAGCGTATTGTAATTGCTCTAATAGGTTCGGCGTTTGGGGGGGTCCCCGAAAAGGCCGCCATTATGCTTATCAACATTGGCGCTACCGAATTAAGTCGTCAGAGTTTCCCAGAGATACTTTGTCGGATTATTCAGGCAATAGTTGCTCATAGACCAATAAAGATAGCTTCGGCTAAGGAACTCGCATTAAGCCACGAACAAGAATGTAAGATTAACGAAAGTATCGCCTTTGAAGGAGGTAAATATCGTCATCTTCAATGCGGAAATGCTATCCATTTTGCACGCTTCGAAGCAATTCAAGTTTTTCCTGCTATGGCCGACCTATGGTCTCAAATTTATTCTGACCTTCAAGCTGGGCATTATGGTGACGCACATGCAAGACTTGTTAAGATTGATGCAATTGATTGGTATGATGAACTCATCCACAAATACGATAAGCAGATCATCGAGCACCCTCTTTTCTCAGAAAAGATTCGTGGATTTATGAGTGAGTTTCTCACTCGTATTCAGGAACATGTGGATCATTGTGAGAAAGTGTGGGAGGCTAACCAATTTGTGGTAGCCGAAGAAGAGTTAATTGAGGCACTACAACAATGGGCAGGTACACAGAAAGGACGTTGTACTCTGATCACTTTGATTATAAAAAACCTCGCGCTTCCTTTTAGAGAACATTTTCACATTAAGTCGCTCTGGAGCGCTACAGCGCAATGTAAGCCGGTTATCTTACGATGCCCCCATTTTGTTCCTTGGTTACATGCACAGCAGGCCCCTGAACCTAATTTACAACTCGAGCAACTGGTCTTGGAAGATTTAGTATGCAATTTCCAGTTTGAGGAAACAACCAGAATTCTAGAAGAGAATTCAGCATGGGAACAATTGAGCGTTCTTTATCGGGAAATAGATGTAGCTCTGGAACAAGACTGGATAAAAAAACATCAGCATGATTTAGATGAGATTTTAGCTCGAAGAGAAGAGGTCTTAGCGAACAAGACTCATAACCTAATCGAGAGTTTCGATGCGTGTGTTCAAGGCGGCCGTTTTCATGCAGCTTATCAAATTTTAGAAAGCTGTGGCCAGCATAAGGCAGAGTTACGTGCGCAAGAACAGGAAATAATTTCATCTTTCGTCACCGAACAATTCAAGATCATTACTAGTATCAAGGATATAGCATCCGACTCAAATATGCCGGAGGAGTGGCAAGAATCCGTTTGCAACTTCGCATCAAAGATCGAAAGACAACTTCGAAACTTGCGGCGTACCGATGAAACCGGAGATGTAATTGAAGCCACGCGAATGCGGCTCACTAATGCCATCAGCGCGCTATACTTTGTTGTCAACCAACAAACTCAAGTATTTGACGAGGTAGAACACTACCTGCAGTTTTCCCAAACAAACCACAGTATTCAGCCACTCACTACAGCCGACCAGGAGCGGGCGATTGAGAATTGCCCAGATCTCCATAGACACTGGAGCACCTTAGCATCTTCTGGCCCGTTAAATGAAGACGAAGCTAAGCGCACTTGGCTGCAATTCCTTAAAGCATTCGCCAAAATCTGCAACCTTTACCATGATGAAAGTGACGAAAAGAAGCGCTTTGTCACGGTTCCTTCAATAAATTACCCGTTTGTGGTTTACCATACTGCTTTCTATAAACCACAAAGCGAGTTCCTCAAACGTCCGCTCCGTCTTTATCTTTATCGTCAGAGTGATATTGACATTGCGGCCCTTCAGCGCTTGGAAACCGAACTTTCTGGCGACAACTCAGCTGCTCGGCTCCACGTTGTGTTTGCTCCTGAAGGGGTAGATAAAATACGTCGTTACTTTAGATATGGCAAAGGTTTCAAAAACTTCCTGCTTGTTGATGAGTCATTCTTATATCAAATTTGTCTTGCGGAAAAGCACGATGTTCCTGTACGTCAGGCGCTTCATGCATCCGTAACTGACCTCGCAAGTTCCTCACCATTCGTGGCCCAAGGATATTGTCACCAAAGCAACAACATTTATGTTGGGCGCAAAGATATCTTACAGAAACTGCTGAATACGCCTCAGGCTATGATTTGGGGCGGGCGTCGCATAGGCAAAACCTCTGTTTTGCACGCTTTAAAAAATACCTTAGGCAAACGAAACTATAGCGTTGCCTACGTTTATGTAGATCTTGAAGATAATGGTGATCCGGATCTGTCTATCGCTCAAAAAATTGCGGCTACACTCAAACTCCCGAATGTTACATGCATCACCGATTTCGAACGCCAAATCACTTTGTTACGAAACAATGGGGCACAATTGGCATTTCTAATCGATGAAGTTGATGAATACATAAAAAAAA
>SWBX01001505.1_pt1 | contig 17975 bp, 12 predicted proteins | sample 4693051 | NCBI WGS metagenome assembly SWBX01 (sample SAMN10267272, study PRJNA491770) | bioreactor metagenome | isolation source: DHS bioreactor inoculated with marine | place: Japan: Omine Ridge, Nankai Trough | reverse complement strand
GGAAAAATCCGATATTCTGTTGGGATTCTCCGGTGAAAATGTGTCATCCTCCGGCCTGTCGCAAGTTCCTTGCAATACTGATTCTGCTGTGGCAAGGCAGGACCGGGGGATCTCATCAACGATCACGAGTAACCTGAAAGCATCAATTGTTCCAGAATCTCCGTTTCCAGTGTTTTTCCCCGATCGACGGCATACCATTTATGGAGTTTTTCGATGATGATCTCTTTCGGGGTTCCCGCCGTTTTTTCCCCGCTGAAAAGAGCCACTGCCGGTTCAGGCCGGGGACCCCACTGAAAAATCTCCTGTCCCGATGCATTGAATACCACCAGTTTGGGAATACTGCGGCTGCCGTTGGTGAGATACCCGTCCATAATCTGAGGATTTTCATCGCGAATTACAATTTTCAAGTTGATTTTATCACTGGTATCCGCCATGACAGCGAGATATGGCAGGTTTTGCGCGGAATCACCGCACCATGGCTCGGTGATGATCATCCAGGTCAGGTCCGTGATTGATTGCAGTGCTTTTAAAAATTTATCGGAAGGGCGGTAGGTTTTGCCGATCCGTTTTGTCCGCTGCCAGTTCAGCCGATAGTATGCGTCGTGATCGTCCTCAGGATTCGGATTTGCTGCCCGGAATTCTATTATTTCGAGATATTTCGTGTAGGAAATTGCTTTATCCTGCCATTCTGTACTGTTCATTTTGTTTTGCACGGCGCCGTCCTCCAAAATGCGTTGGAACCCATCAATATCAGTACCGTCCGGAAAAGCAAACGTCCAGGATTGGATCCGTTTTTATCCGCAGCAATTTTGCCAAATTTGATTTAGTTTGTTAAATTTATTTCTGTGGAAAGTTTAGAAGATCAGGTTCGGGTTAAAGTGAATGAATTGGTACATGCCAATCGTGCGCGTTGTTTATGGTTCCTACGTCCTGATTATTACCCCGGGAACCGAGATGAAATCCTGCGTACGCTTGATTACATCAGGCGTTACGGCAACCGTGAAGCATTTTGCAAAGCAGGGGAACTTTATCAATGGCTCTTACGAAATTCCAGCAAACCGTCTGCCGACTCATAGCCAAAAATCGTCTTCAGCAAGGTGAGAGTTATGTTGCCGGTGGAATTGCGCTGAATCTTCTGTCCGATGCATCCCGGATCTCAAGGGATATAGACCTGTTTCATGATACCTCCGAGGCGCTTGAAGCATCATGGGCAGCGGACCGGCACCTTCTGGAAGAGAATAACTATGAAATGGATATACTTATTGAGCGACCGGGGTATATTGAAGCAGTAATCAAGAGAGATGAGGATGCCGTCCTTATGCAATGGACACGGGACAGCGCCTTTCGATTTTTCCCCTTGGTTGAGCATGATTTACTGGGACTCGTTTTGCACCCGTTTGATTTAGCAACAAACAAAACACTTGCACTTGTAGGATGACTCGAAGTACGTGACTGGATCGATTTGATCACCTGTCATGATACTATCCAACCGTTGGGTTATCTGGCGTGGGCGGCATGTGGCAAAGATCCTGGTTTCAGCCCACTAACGATTCTGGAACAGGCGGCCCAATCCAGTCGGTATACGCAGATTGAACTGGAAGAATTGTCATTTGATGGACCGTCACCTGATCTCAGCAATTTATCCCGAAAATGGCGTAAAATGTTGAAGGCGGCACATGTTTTAATTGATCACTTACCGTCAGAAGAGGCAGGCAATTGTGTGCTTGACTGTTCCGGGAAACTGTATTCGGGGGATCAAAACCAACTGAAAAGGGATCGGGATGCGGAGCAACTGTTGTTTCATTCCGGTAGCATTCGCGGGGCATATCCACAGATCCTGGACATCCAATAAGAATTTTATGAAACCTAGATCAGTCCGAACCCTCCCATAATCAGGTGCAGAATACCCAGTATAATGGCAGCGAGACCCAGGGTGGATTCCAAACTGTCAAGAAATGCGAATTTACTTAAAATTTCTGCGGCTTTGGAACCTTTCGGTGCGGGTGCCGTATCATCGGCAGCTTCAGTAGGAGCAGGCATTTCCGGCATCTTGAACATCGGGGATTTTCGCAAAAATACGATACCCAGACCCAGAGCCACGAGTTGGGGCAGGATGGATGCCAGGGGCGCCAACCGGATCAGGTTACAGAGAAAGCCGCCCAGACCGAGAAATGCCAGAACGAAACCGATGGGAAGTGCGAGACCGTTCAGGATGGATATAACCCCTTTGATCTGGGGGAGTTTCCCCGTGACAAATGCGCCTGCACCGATAAGACCGCCGGCGATAAGGAAGAGACTCATGAGAATTCGCCAGAGCCCGAATCCGCCGCCGCTACTGCCGCTGCTGCTGCCTTTGGGTACATTGTCCAGGAGCATTTGATACTTGGCATATTGCCGGGAATTGGCATACCGCAAGGGGAGACCTTTTTCCACGCCGCCTTCTTCTGCGGTGTAAAATACCATGTGATACACATAGGCGACGTCCGGATCTTTTTCACCGGTAAAAGCCACCATAATATCAAGACTGTACTGGGTTGGTTCGTGTGTCAGAGGTGCTTTTTTGTAAACAACCCAGTCTTCTCCAGTAATGCATGCAGCATAGGGTATGTGCACATCATCATACTCCGGTTTCGTCCACTTTGGATTTCCCTTAAGAAACTCCAGGGCGGCTGCGGCAATATCATTGGGATCACCGGGACCGGCGTATTTTGCGTTGTGACCCGGCCAGACCTGACTCTCAAGGGCTTTCTTGACCATTGGCTCCGTCTCTTTCACCGCTTTTTTGGCTTTCTTGATAAAATCTCCGTAATCACCATCAGGATCAAGCATGTCCGCCGCCTCGAAACATTTCAGCGCGTTCCGGGCCCGTTTCAGTTTTAGTTCAAATTTTTCAGGAGCCGGATCCTTCATGCTTTCCCAGCCCTTATAGTTCTGCCGACCGGCACTGTCCGCCCATTTCAGAATGGCTTCGGTGCGCTTCTTCACATCGAAATCAGTCGCCTCATTGATCAACTGGTAATGATCCCGCTTGGCATCCAGCGGTTTGGTGACACCTTCGAACACCTCATTGAGAACCTGCCGCTCACTACCGTACTTTTTGGTAAACGATTCATATTCACGTGTATACCGTCCGGAAAAATCCAACCAGTTCTTAACAAAGGTCTCCGGTGATTTCTCGAACTCACTCTGATACAGAAAAGTTCCTTTTTCATCCAGAAGTTTTTCCATGGCCATCCAGTCTTTGGCTGCTTCCTTCTTGTCAACTTCCGCATAGACATTTAAACATAGAACAAATACTGCCAGGCCGACACACAGTACCCAAAGTCGTTTCATAAGATCCTCCTTGATTTCAAATAACCGATTCATCGAATGATCTCCCAGACTGTCTGGAAAGTCAAGAGTTCTCGAATATGAGGAATTAATGGCGGAATATTTTTCTGAAAACAGTAATAGAAAATGGCGTGACAAGGATTCGCTCAGCGAAACGATGGCGACTTGTAAACACGCGTTGTTTTCAATATAATTCATGAGGGTCTGATTTTCAGTTCAATCATGGGGGCTTTCTCAATGAAGATAAGATTATTTATTCTGGTTTGCGCCACGGTAATCGGTTCAATTACTGTGTTGGGGGGAATGGTTCACGCCACGGAATGGCAGGAACATTCAACCGGTGTCACGGATATTCTGTACGACATTTGTTTTGTGGATGAAATGCTGGGATTCGCTACCGGTTGGGGATCCAGTTCCGGCGGGGTTATTCTACGAACCATTGACGGTGGTCTCACATGGGACAGTACCATCCCTCAGAACGGTACATATTTTTTCTCAGTAACATTCACGGATGTACTTACCGGGTATGTCGGCGGATGTGTCAATGGGGGAGCGGCGGCGGCGATTTTTACCACCCGGGATGGTGGTGACACCTGGACAAAAGAGACGTTTGAGGGATGCTGGGGATTTTATACCGTAGATTTCCCGTCTGCGGATACCGGGTATGCCAGTGGCTGGAACGGCCGGATTTACAAGACTGTCAATGGCGGCGGTGACTGGACACTCCTTTCTTCAGGAACAGCCAACCCATTCAGGTGGATGCATTTTCCCACGGTCAGTACCGGTTATGCCGTATGTGGCAGTAATTACAACAATCCCACTAAAATCTTCAAAACCGTTGATGGCGGTGTTGTCTGGGAGAAAATCCAGGATTACGGAACCGGTATTACAATTGGCGGTATTCATTTCCTGGATGCAGAAACCGGAGTCATGGTTGGTTCTACAGACACCGAAGTCATTTTAAAGACCGTTGACGGAGGTATTACCTGGCAGGAAACCTACCGCAGTTCTGAGACAAAAGTGATTCAGGGATTGTTTATGGAATGTGCAGGAGGTTGGGCGGTGGCCAATGGCGGCAGAGTTTTCCGCACAACGGATTTCGGTGATACCTGGATTCTGGATACCATCACCAGCCCTGTTAAAAATCTTCTGGCGGTCTGCCAGGCCGGGAACACGGCTTTTCTGGCGACTCAGGGCGGTACGGTGTTCAGTTCGAATCCTCTGAACGGCATCGTCAACCTGGGTATGCCGGCGAACACATTCAGCGCCGGGGATCCTTTCGGTGTGGATATCACGGTATGCAATCCTGGTGACGCTCTGGACAGTGTCCTGGTTTTCGCCATTCTTGATGTTGCGGGTGAGTATTTTTTCGCACCGTCATGGCGTCATCCGCCGGATGGAGCTATTGATGCGTATCTCTATGAGCCGCTTCCATCGGGTGAGACGGAAATTACAGTTATTCCTGAATTCCCGTTTCCCGACGGTGTTCCGGCTATGTCCGGACTGAAACTCTATTCGGCCCTGACAGACGTCTCTGTATCGGAAATCATCTGGAACCTGGAAATCCGGGAGTTCAGTTTCATCGATTGAACAAAAAAAGGGAGCAACCGGAAAAGGTTGCTCCCCGAATGATCAGATATAAGGTGACGCTTATCCCAGAAGTTTATCCGGTGTGACGATGGGTCCGAATTTGTTTTTCAGAGCCGTCAGCTCTTTTTCCCATTCGGCGTACACTTTGAACAGTTGTTCAGGCAGATTTTTTTCTTTTCCGAAAGCATTCCGCTGGAGTTCGATCCGGGAGAGGATTTTATCAATATAGATGGAGAACTGTCTGTCGTAGAGGGCTTTGGGATATTCTTTTTTGATGCAGGTCGTGAACAGATTTTTTAAATCCTGGTATTTCGGAATGAATCCGATGGGTGTTTTAATGGCGTCCACTTCACCGTTTGCCCGTTTACCCAGCCATCCCAGCCAGACTCGCACATCCCGTTTTTCACCCAGGAGTTTTTTGGTGGTGCCGCCCCGGGATTCATCGGTGAGAAAGTAGTTCAAACCGGCGAGGATGGGTCGACCGCTTTCTGAAAGTGCTTTGTTATTGAAAAATTCGAACTGGGACCGCATGTAGTCGGACAGTGCTCCGGGGATAAACGGTGCATTTGCCCAGGGCTGCCGTTTGACACCTGAAGCGCCCACTTCGGTGGCTGTTGCCGCCGATACGACGGATGCGCCGATAACGACACCATGATCGGGGTTGTTTCCCACCCACACAGGGGGCATGGTATCGGCATCACGACCGCTGTAGGTGATGACTTTGATAGTGGCGCCTTCCGGAGATTCACCCACTTCCGGGTTATAATTATCAATGGCGGTACAACGGAGTGTACACCGGGCATTGGGATGGGAGATGGGAATTTCTTTCCCGTTGGCATCGGTTTTCCCTTTATGCCAGTCACCCTGGAAGTTGAATCCCTTATCCGGGTGTGACTCACCATTACCCATCCAGTGGGGTACGTTTTTGTCATCAATGAGTACATTCGTCCAGATCACCTCGGTATTTTCTTCCCGCAGGCATTTCATCAGGAAGGGGTCGCCTTCACGGTTGACATCGGCAACAATCCCGAAAATTCCCTGTTCCGGGTTGATGCCCCGCACGGTACCGTCTTCGGCGATCCACATCTGAGCCAGATCATCACCGATAAAATCCGTACCGGCCATGGCGGTGGTTGTTTTCCCGCAACCGCTGGGGGCGGCGCCGGCAAACCATGTGATCTCACCGGAGTCTTCTTTGATACCGGTGATGAACATATGTTCTGAAAGTTCTTTTCCATTGCCGTAATATGTGGCCAGATCCACGGCAAACCGGTGATTACCTTTTTTCAGGAGCAGTGTATTGCCGGCATAGGTGCAGAACATGCTGAACGTTGTGAGCCAACTCCGGTCCATGAACACCCGGGCGTTGGGCAGGTCTTCCGGGCGGTTGGGACCTTCGCTGTGGACGTTTGTCAGGAATGTACCGGATATTTTCACTTGTTCATCAAACCTGTCATACACATGCCGGTATAACATGTCGCCGCTGTGAAGCACGTATGTTGATGATGAAATTTCCAAAGCGGGAAGCGATAATTTTGCTCCGGCGGGTCCCCGGGCAAAGAAACCGACGATCATGGTTTTACCTTTCATGATCCCGGTAAAATTCTGTTTGATATATGCGTAAGCTTCGTTCCGGAGCATTTTCTTGGCCAGGCTGCTCAAATTTTCATCTTCGTTGACGATATAGTAAGTGCGATCAACGATCCGCCCCTGCTCTTCAGAGAGGTCGTAATGGATGGTGTGATCTTTCATGGCCAGTCTTTTTTCTTCGCCCTTGTCAAGACTCATCTGCAGGACCGTGGCCATATCTTCGGGGGAACCCGTGTGAATGAATACTTCATCCGGCTGAGCCAGAGCGATGGCGTTGGCAATTTTCAGCAGCGCATCTTCAGTCTTGATCCTGACCAGTTTTTCCTGTCCGGATTTGTCCAATTTTGCCTGAAAAAGTGATCTTGCTTCTTCGATGGTTTTAATGCCACCCAGATCAGTAAGAATATCAACACCCTCTTTTAACTTCAGCATGCGAACCTCCTATCGGTTTTATTCGCCCTGATGGGACGGAAATTAACAAAAATTCTGAATTATCAGAAAAACCAGCAGGTGATTTCTGATAACCGGTCATCAGACCGCCGTTTCCATGTAGCCCCATTCGAGCTAGCATAAAATGTGAAGAAACGCAACAGAAAGACATCGCTGATCTTATGAATTAATGGGTTCCCCCCACCAATTCCCGGACGCGCCACAACTCAAGCTTCTGATCAAGATTGGTCTTCAGGGGAAACCTTGAGCCGGGTTCCAGTTCAAATCCGAACTGTTTGAGAACCGGCGGAACAATCTCCTGATAATCGGATCTCATCAACACATAAAACTCCCCGGCATGGGTGTCCATGGCATGCCGGACAACTGCTGCTGTCGCATTTGCGCTGTTGGGATTGTAGAACGTGCCCTCGATACGGATAAACCGGATCGGTTCAGGAAACGCGGGGATGACATATGCCAGGGGATCGTATGACGGTATCAGTACCAGAGCTTTTTCGAGATCGGGGATATCCGGTATTTCAACACCAAAATAATCATCAGCCCAGGGTCGTCAGCCCCAGGTTGGAACCTGGAGGGTCAGAATAATTGTCAGAGCGATCATGAAAGTGGCGACAACCGGTATCCACCGTCGATGAGATATCGTGCTGATCAGGATAAAAATGCTGATGATTGTGTCCTGCATCGTCGTGCCGATTTCCGAGATGGCAATCATGCCCCAAAAGCCTGGAACAGCTAGAGTGATCGATAATATCCATCGCCAGGGATCCCGATATTTCGGAAGTACAAGATAAGCGATTTTAAAGAGGAACCAGATATTGATTCCCTGTATTCCGCCGATAATAATTCCCAGCCAGTGCGGAGGCAGATGCGTAATAATGAGATAGGGGAGAAGATCCAGGAGCGGGTTCAGGTAGGATTGAATCATGGCTGGTGCAACATCCAGGGTGAGTCTATCGTGAAGAAATGCATATGCATTATAATAATGGTAGTTTCGCAGATCCCAACTGATGTCCTGTCCCATGACGAAAGCGAGTCGGGCGACGACACTGATACTCAGAAACAGAACGGTGATATTGATAAACCGTGGTGGTGCTTGATTTATCGTGCCGGACCGATCAGTTGTCGTAATATCGGTCACAGGTTTATCAACATTTTCCTGATCATTCATATCGGGAAGAGCTTACTTCCCGACGTAAAGAATATCAACGGTACATATCAAGCGTTTCCATCCGTTGATCCAGATCCTTCAACGCAGCGCGTAACGACATTTTGGTAATCTTCAGATGACCGACACGATTACGGATTATCGTGAAGGTGGGGTATCTGTCCGGGTTGGCTTTCATATTTCCGATGAGATCCAGTCCATCCGGGAAATCACCCCGCATATTATGCGGTATCGGACCGATGAGAATTCCATCATATGATGTGGCGGGTTTCAGCAGTTCATTGGTATTGAATGAGTGGAATTTTTCGTAATCCAATCTCAACTCGATCAACCGTTTATTGAATCCATAGCGCTCGAACTCCGAAAGAATGATGTCGGTATCGACTGCAGACGCGCCAAGAAGGAGTAATTTAAGTTTCCCTCTGGATTTTGCCTTACGTTCCGTCAGGATCATGGAGGTTTTTTTCTGTTGAGATTTGAGTCGGGATATCTCACAGTTCAACCGAAATGTCACCCGCTTGTAATTCAGATCACCATAAATGAAATCATCGATCATCATGAATACATAATCCAGAAATTTTTCAATTACCGGTTTTCCGGGGCTGAAAGGACCGGGTTTCATGAAAAAATCAGCGATATGTTCGTCATGAAACATCAGTGATCGTTTTATCACTGATTTCGGTGGATCTTTCCTGCAGGCTTTTACAACGGATTTCTGAGATTGAGCCGGTGGATCATAATTCATGTATTCCATCACATTACTGGCTCGATTATCCTTCAGTCGCACCGCTGCCCAATATAACTGAAGGTTGCTTCTTAATATCTTGAGAATGCCACTGAGAAACAGGCTGATGGAGAGACTCTCCTGGTAGTATCTGTCTTCCAGTTGATCGATTTTCCGGGAGAGTTCCACATAAAACCGATCATCAAACACGAGATTTTCGTCGTAATTTTTCAATTCCTCAAGAAATGTATCCCGCACCATGACATTGTCAGTCCAGGTTTGCGTGTACGTATGGATATAATTTTTCAGTTCTGTGAAGGACCAGCGATTCGGATCAATTCTGGCTGAAAATCCCTCGTCAAAATACGAAAATTCCTGGATTTTGGTCCGCTCATCATTAGAAAGCACGGAACATTCGATGCCCTGATTGCTCAGAAACCCCATGAGATCCTCGAGATGACCGGTTCCGCCTTTAAGAAAAATCGCCAGTTCCACCATATTCGTAACTTTGCAGTGTTTTCGAACGGTCAGAAAGATCTTGTCCATTTCGCTACCTCCTGAGTTATAAACTGGTTTGCCCGATTAACGGTTGATTTCCCCCTCATATTATAAACGTATTGTAACATCATAATCTTAATTTGGCGAAAGTCAGAGCATTTCGGGTGCACTTTAACGATCTCAACTAAATGGCCCATGACAGAATACCAGGAATCATCGCAGAATTGACCAGTTCAGGATTTTCTCAAAGGGAGAAACGGATTTGTTGCGTTTGAATGCCGGTAAAGTTGCATATTGAAATGATAGTTTCCGGTCCGGCCTTCCAAATGCTTACAAAACCGGAAGTGGGAGGAAGCGGATCAGGTTTTTTTTCCGCTAACGCCCCTCACTCGGTTCCCATAATGCTTTCAGAAAGCCCGTAAACCCAGGGGGAACCGATCTCTCCCGGGGGGAGAGATTATCTGAAACCTTGCAACGATCGATATTTGTGAGTGCAGTTCAACCATCACCGAAGTTTTCTGTATTTGTGGATATATTCTACATTTTTTCCATTTTTGCGTGTTTTCCCTCACCCCGCGAACTGAATTTACAGAACCCATCTATGGATATTCCGCGACCCTCTCCCGGACGCTTCGCTGGGAGAGGATGTTAAGTTGAGTACGAAATTTTCTTGAAGCTTGGGATCGAAAATGATATAATGATGTAAGAAATGGAGGTATGATGGCATGTTGATCCGCACACAAATTCAATTGACGGATGTGCAACAGGCGTCCCTGAGGAAACTGGCGGAACAAAGAAAATGTTCTGTATCTTCCATTATCCGCGAAGGCGTGGATAAATTGTTGGCCGGTACCGTGATGGTTTCCACGGAGGAGATTCGTAATCGAGCTGCATCGGTATCCGGCAAATTCAATTCCGGAATTCAAGACATTTCGGAAAATCATGATCGTTATCTTGCTGAATCGATCCAATCATGAGTGTTTTTGTGGACACATCAGCGCTCTATTCGGTCTTTGACGCTGCGGACACGCATCACAATCGTGCAGATTCGATCTGGCGCGAACTACTCGATAGCGACGAAACGTTGGTGACAAGCAATTATGTGTTGCTTGAAGCATATGCGCTGATGCAGGCGCGCCTGGGATTGGATGCGATTCGAATATTGGTCCGGGAAGTGATTCCCGTTTTCCATGTGCTATGGGTGGAGGAGCGGGATCATATGTCGGGTGTTGCGGCGGTTCTGGCGGCGGGAAGGCGTAATTTGAGTCTTGTGGATTGCGTGAGTTTTCATCTGATGCGGCGGTTTGACCTTCGGAAGTGCTTTGCTTTCGATGTGCATTTTGCTGAGCAGGGTTTTGATGTTCTGCCGGAAAGTCAGAGTGATTGCCACTAACCTCCCTCACTACCGAAGTTTTTCCAGAAAAACTTATTGGAGTGTAAGCGGATCAGGTTTTTTCCGCTAACTACCCTCACTCGGTTTCCATAATGTTTTCAGAAAGCCCGTAAACCCACGGGGAACCGATCTCTCCCGGGGGGAGAGATTATCTGAAACCTTGCAACGATCACCATTATCGGGTGCACTTTAACGATCTCAACCCAATGGCCCATGACAGAATACCAGGAATCATCGCAGAATTAACCAGTTCAGGATTTTCTCAAAAGGAGAAACGGATTTGTAGCTTTTGAAGGCCGGGTAAATCTGCGGGCTGAATCGATTGGTTTTGGACCGGTCTTACAAAGCATACAAAACCGGAAGAGGGAGGAAGCGGATCAGAGCTTTTTCCGATAACGCCCTCACCACGCGGACCCGGGTGTCGGGGTTCCATTATTGTAGTCTTTTCTGGAATTGGGAATAGTAGGTTTGCCGTTGGGTTGATCACCGAATACAGCTCTCACAAACCCGTCATATCTTTTCCGCTGAAGATTACTTAGTTTTGATACTCTTTCTTCCAATACAACATCATCAATCCATGGTATGTTTTGTCTCCATGTCCAATCTAACTCCCGGTTTTGTTCAAATTTGGAATCAAATTTTGGATCAACCCTTACACCTCTGGATTTCAATTTATCGTAAGCATTAATGAATAAAAACGTTTTAGATTCGATAGCCATAAGTGCAAAATCCCTATCCATTGGCGTCATATCACCGGCAATTATTGTTTCCAGAGAAAATTCCCAATCCAGACTCAGAATATCAACCATATCGCTTAGAAGTATTCCTCCGTATGGTATAAATTCTTCTTCGATTATTTTGCGCAACTTTTCTTTACTATAATTCCGGACAAGATCAACCTTTTTCAGATAATGCTCATAGTTGGGCTTTAACAGGCCTTCTCTATCATCATACATCCGTTTTATCTGGTCAAAATATTTTCCGTCATCAAGTATGCTAGCAACATTAAAAAAATCCCTGGCATAACATCTTGGTAAATGTTCTATATCCAGATATATGAAAACGCGATGAAAATCAGATTCATCACCCCAATATTTAGTTATTTGTAAACAAAGATTCAAAACCCGAAAGTACCCATCTGAGAAAATTTGACGCTTGAAATCTATCTCTTTCAATTTATTAACCTCTGGATACAGACGATCTAAAGTGTTTCGAGCTAGTACAAGCGCATTGCTGTTATGGGGCATTTTGAGTCGATTTATTGTCACGAGACAATTCGCCCTGACCAAGAGACCATGGCGTGTATAATCCTCTTCCAGTTGATGAAACAAATTTTCCAGTGTTTTTTCCAATTTATCCATATCTTTTATGGAATAGCTCAGTCCACACAATACAGATTTTGGAGTCGACCGACTAGCAAAAGACACGAGTATTTTTTTGACATATTGTTCATCCAGTTCATTGCCTGCTGATGCCAATCCGGGAAGCAGAATCAGAACCGCAAAACATAAAATAAGTAATTTATTAATCATTTTTTGCTCCTTTTGAACGATCAGGGGTTATGGACTCGCTCCATACCTCTCAATTGTTTCAGATAGTTTTTTCCCGTATCAAATTCCAGATTCCGACTATGGTCCGGATTAAAATAGTAGGTAAATGAGAGGATGGGGTTTCCACGATGCTTATATTGCAGATTAAAGGGACCTCGGATCTTTCCGTAATTGGCGAGGGTGATGCTGCCGTTTTCACTGGTTTCAGATCGTACACGAAAAATAAAGTTCTGATAATCCCTATATCCTTTTGTTTCAACTGTACCTCGCGTTCTCGGTTTTCCTGCACGGCTGATCCGTTGATATTCAAATCGAGACTGGTACCCGTCGGTCGGGGCTTGCTTTGGAATTTTCAGCCGACTCTTGTCTTCGGGATCCGGGATAAATTCAATAAGTCCGTCCCGGGGATTCGAAAATGTAATTTCCACACTCGATTCCTGACCCTTGTTTTGCTGTCCTTTATAATTGACCATGAAGATAAAATCGCTGACCTTTCCCCGGCCATAAGGGGAAACATAATCCCCGACTATTAAATCATATCCTACCGGCTTACCCAAGACCGGAATTTCACCGTACTGATGTTTGGCATACATCGGTACGGGATTCTCCTTTTTCTTGATCATCAATTCCAGCGTGGGATTCCAGGGTTCCCAACGGCCGTCCTCCAGATTGTAATCGCTGGAAAACAACACATTCAGTTTTTTGCCCGAAGTATAATACCCCCTTTTTTCCAATGCATAATTTATCCTGCCTGTGGTTTCTGCAATTGCAGTAAATAACCCGTCGGAATCACTGTACCCGACGCAAATCTTTTCTCCCTCGCGCCCTTGTTCCGTAACCGTCTGAGAAAATACCACAGTAATTTTTGTATCCGGAACCGGGTTCCCCGATTCATCCAGCGACTTAATTGTCAGTTTTGCCATCCCGTTGGGTTCTTGCGCATCTGCATCGATTGTGAAAATCAACGCCAAAGATACGGTCAGGAACGCCATAATTGAATGTTTCACTGCTCTTTTCATTTTTTCACTTCTCCCAAGTTAGAAAAATTAAAATAAAGTGGAAAGACGTAAAGAAATGCCATCTCTCGCATATCATTGTGCTTCCAGGCATAAACGCCTTCATCATCCGGGGGTCGGGGCCAGTCAATTCGTCCCACATCCTGATCCATCATGTTGTAACTTGGAATCTGTGAATCTGCCACTAAAGCTGTATGACCTAGTGCAGAAGTCATTGAAGGAATAAACTCTGCAAGAAGTCTGTCCATATTGGTTCTAGCGTATTCGCTGCCGTGATCGTAATTATAAAGATATTCTATTCCAGGCATCCGACCGATACCATCAAGGAAAAACGGATTGGTTCGTAATTCATTTGGTTCTATTTCATTCGCTAAATCAGGATTCATTGGAGCCCATTGGTAAGTCGCAGGATTCCAATTATTCCTTTCTTCGTTAAATCCCCATCCCCCATACCTACTCCCGCAGATATTGCGAAACAAATCCATTCGACCTTTTAGTTTTTCCTGCATACAAAAAGCATAGCTACCCTCGAAGACTGGAGGAAGGAGCCAGGGAACCCCCTCATGTCCCATCAAAACCTGGTCAGTCGGTGAATAAAAATTCCGAGCACAAGTTAATGTCGAAAGTTCCGGGAATCTATTGTTCCATGTTAATTTGCTTCGGTCATCTTCCTCGTCAAAAAGATTGTACCAATCGCTTGAATACAATTTCAAATCATAGGTGTTTCCGGATCCGGAATCATCCGGAATCGTCCAATCGGGATGTATCATGAATGAGTCGTTAAGTTGATAGCTTGAATACGCTTCAGCGGGTACTGCTGCATTTGCTAAAAAGTAATGACGTACAACTGCCCCCCAGTCATTGATTGCTGATGAAACCAACATATTACCCAAACTTTGTGCGACTACGGTGACGGGTCCCATATTGTTTATGACATTTAACCAGGCAGCCAGTTCAGGTGCTGTATTTAAGGCATTGCGGACGTTAATGTGGTAATTAGGTGTAAACATATTAAAAAATTCTGATTCATTGCCAAGCCATGTGACCCCCCAAAATTTTGCACGTATATTTGTCCACCACATTCTTTTAAATACTTCACTTTGCCATCCACGAGCCTTATCTCCACCCACATTATAACCGTGAACAAATAAAAAGTTCTTGTTCCTGTCCAGGTCGTCGGGATATCCCGGTGCGGTATCACGATCCGCCACACCTTCATCGTCATTGGGATCTATTAGCGTTCTAAAGTTTTTATGTCGAAACATTTGTTCAACACCGCTGATTGTGATTTGCAACTCTGTATGAAAAACAGTATCCCCGGACTTTTTCGCAACGATATCCAGGCACAGCGGAGATGTAGAAAAACGAGGATCTTCTTCGTGACAAGCTTCAAATAATAGTACGCTCCTATTGTTTTCCAACATTGCATTTAAAGCCATATCGTGCAGTTCATGTCCCGTTCCGGTAATGGGGATCACTACATTGTCAGCTAAATCATTAGCGACACCTATGCTTTTGAGATATCCTCTGGGACCATGACCTATAGGATGCTCCTGGCCTGGATCTTCATCAGGAAAAAAAGATGCCTCCATCATATTCAGAGTGTTCAGTGAAGGGTCATCCCCCCTGCTTAAAATATAACTGTAATCACTTGCGGGTAGAATATCCTGTTTTAGATCATCTTGAATATCGACGAGCACAGGAAAAAAATCGATCAAATCTCTGACACCGTCAACGTACCGGTCTTCAAAATCTTTTCCTCCACTGCCGGATTTTCCGGGAATATCGTCTTTTGGTGACTGGTCAAAGCCTTCGTCATCATCATCATTCATCCAGAAATAATAAACTCTTCCAGGATCCTGCCACTCTATTCGTGCCATCACATCATTGACGTTCCAATTGGGAATAAGCCTAGCACCTAACACTTTGATTTCTTTATTGACCGTACATGTATGGGGTCCAGTATCGTTATGGAATCTGAGCCTGGCAGTGAAAGAAACCAGTCCTGTGTATTCACCATCCAGAATAACCCAAACTTCTCTGGTAGGTGATACGTAGGTATAGGCGACTACATCAGGCTCAAAATTTATGAGTTCAAAATCGTCAACAATATGATCACAATCATCATTATTTTTATAGAGAAAACGATAAAATATTTCGTGTTGACGATAGGACACAACATCTGGTCCATCAAGATAAAAAGTATCACAGTTACACTGATCATAATTGGGTGTCGGCATCGGTGGACCGGGTGTGGAAGTGTGAGCGGGGGGTAGTGTCCGGGTTGGCTGGGGTGAGTATGTAGGACTGGATGTGGGCGTTGTTGGAACGGGGGTGAACGTTGGCTCAGGGGGAGGTGTATAGGTCGGCGTTCCGATCCCCCAGGTTGGAGTTGACGAAGGTGGATGTGGTGTATAAGTCGGAATAAATGTTGGGGGGATTGGTGTACTGGTTGGCTCTCCAGGTGCAGTAGTGGGTGTAAACGTCGGATGTGGTGTATATGTCGGCTGTCCAGGTGGTGTGGTGGGCGTATAAGTCAGTGTGGGTGTCAGTGTCGGTGTCTGTGTCGGCGGGGATGTTGGTGTCTGTATCGGGGTTGACGTCACCATTGGCGTAAATGTCGGTATGAGGGTAGGCGTCGGTGATTCAGATCGATGGATATTTCCAGTTGTCCAGCCGCTTGCAGCATAGAGATGATTATCCGCAGTTTCTATCATATCGTAGATAATATCAGCGCCAATAACCTCTGAGGTTTCGATCCATTCCAATCCATCATTTTCCGTGAAAAACACATTTCCGCTATTTCCGGTACCTGCGTAGATCCGTCCATCGGAAGTTTCTAATAAAATGTTGATATTATCGACTCCGGAAAGGTCTGCCGTGTTGGACCATGAAATACCTCCATTTGATGTGAGAAATACACTACCATTGTTCCAGCCGGTACCTGCAAAGATCCCGGAATTTGTCTCAATCAGCGTATTTACCGAGCCTGCTCCGTTCAAATTCCCCATATCTGTCCAGTTGTCGCCGCAGTTAACACTCCTGAACACATAACCGTTTAAATATGTACCGGCGTAAATGCTGCCGTCAGAGGATTCAAGTAAGCATTTAACTGTTGTGGCGTCGGGTAAACTCGCAGTTGTTTCCCATGTGGTTCCGCCATTAATTGACCGGTAAATTTTCGCACCGGAAGGACCATTTGCACCTACGTATAAATATCCATCTGTCGCCTTAAGAATACACGTAAAACCATCAACAATATCTTGAATACCTGATGTCACATTGGACCAGGAATTTCCATTATCAACAGTTTTATAAACAGATGCTCCAAGCCCGGTGGTGCAGCAATATACGTTATTTGAAGATTCTATCATACACATTGAACCATCACCCGCAAAATCTGCTGATAATGACCAGGACATCCCGTTATCATCAGATTGATAAACAGATGAATCATCATTAGTGCCTGCGAAAAGATACCCGCTGGAGTTTTCCAATAACGAATAAACTGTTGAAATGTCGATGATATCAAAAATATCCGTCCATACAAATTCAACATCCGGGTTTGTTGGTATCGGCGTGGGTGATTCGGTTGGGGGGGGTGATGGTGTATCAGTTGGAATCAGTGTAGGTGTGTTGCTGGGTGTGGATGTTGGCGTCTGCGTCGATGTCGGTGTTTCCAAAGGAGTTGCCGAAGCCGTGTTTGTAGGTGTCATTGTTGGGGTGGAAGTTGGCGCTGGTGTCATGGTTGGTGTCGGGGTAGGTGTCGCTGTTGGTGAAGGTGTGAAAGTTGGCGTATTTGTGGGTGTATTCGTCGGCGTGTTCGAAGAATTGGGTGTTTCGGTTGGTGTGTCCGGAGCCGTTGGTGTCGGTAACGGTGTTTGCGTCGCTACAATACAATCAAGTTTATGAAATCCCAGGTCCACGAGAAATTCATCACACATAAAATTCGTCGTTGTGGACAAGAAATTAAACGAAATCCGGGAATCCGGCAAGATATTGATAAGTGTATTATCCGCACTATCGCTTCCGACATCAAAACAAGGGCTATCTTCATTCTGACCGGCTTCTATAGAACTCAGGAAAAAATCATGAGAGCCGTTACTTACCCAAAGTGGATCCAGATCAAAATTACCCAAACCTGAGAAACCGCCTTCAACATCCGAGTAATCGATAAACAGTTCTTTCGGTAGGAAAGGTGGATCATTGTTCCAGATAATTGAATTAACAATCTTGACCTTAGATGTCGGGAAATTCATATAAAAAATACCATTATCCGAAATCGAATTACCGGCGATTGTCGAATTGGATATATGCACCTCTGAGTTTTTCCCCCAAAATGCGTTCCCTTCAGTGTAAGCTGCATTATCTGTAATCAGGGAATTTTCAATATTGCAGTTTGCACCATCAAAATAAAAAACGCCCCCTATTTCTGCATTGTTCTTCGTGAAATCACAGGTTGAAAAATGCGATTCTCCCACACCTTCGGAATAAATTGCACCACCGCCGGCACCTGCTTTATTATTTTCAAACCGCGTATCAAAGACAAATGGACTGGATTTAAATATATACATACCGGCCCCGTATATTGCACCATTGAAGCTGATCTCACATCCGATAATGACAGGACCAGATCCATTGATACAATATATTCCCCCACCAGCGAGAC
>SWBX01004642.1_pt2 | contig 18003 bp, 17 predicted proteins | sample 4693051 | NCBI WGS metagenome assembly SWBX01 (sample SAMN10267272, study PRJNA491770) | bioreactor metagenome | isolation source: DHS bioreactor inoculated with marine | place: Japan: Omine Ridge, Nankai Trough | reverse complement strand
CCTTTTTCAGGGAATTTCTGAATTATGTAAAAGACATTCTGATCTGAGTTCTTTAATCAGATTGGAATTTTGGGGAATGATTGCGGAGATGAATATAAAACAAGCGACGGAGATGGGAATTAGCTCGGTTTTAAATGTGCAAGGATTTATAGAACAGAGAGAATCCAGGAAAAAACTCCAGAATTGTGATGTGCTTTTTCTACCTCTTGAATCTTCTTCCCGAGAAAGCACTCCTCTGTTTATCCCTGGAAAACTCTTTGAATACATCCATCTGGGTAAACCAATTTTGGCAATCATGGAGGGGGAATCCGATTGTGGTAATATCATTCGTAAGAGTGGACTTGGTATTATAGTTTCTCCTTTTAAACCTTGTGAAATTGCTGATAAACTTGAGTATTTGATCAAGAACAAGAACGATTTAGGGAAACAATTCGTGCCAAATTGGGAGTATATTAATTCATTTCGCTCCCGGAATATAACAGAACAAATGGCGAATGTTTTTCGAGAAGTTCTTGAAAGTTAGGTATGGAATTCCAGGGATGTGTTAAACAATATGTTCACGAATTAAAATGTTTATAGACACTCACTAATTCATATTTACCTGATTGTTTCAGGTCAGGTTATTTAATAATTTGTTTAATCACTTTAATCGGAACACCTCTTTCGATTGTACGTCAACTCATGAAAAATTAGTCTCGATAGTACTTTAAATCATTTATTTTTTTTCTGTAATCTAAATAGCTTGAGAAAGAGCAAGGCAGTCCTAATGATTGAATTTGGATTTTACATCAAAACTTATTGGCGAGACTACCATTTGGCAAAAGCGCTTATTGCGAGTATACGCAGATGTGCTCCCGGATATCCGATAATAATTATTCCGGATGATCATTATCTGAAACGTAAATTGTGGGGAGAAAAAGTCATAACGCCCAGTGATCCAGTTCTTCTTCATTTGAAAGGATTCTATAAAAAACTCTGGTGCTTTTATGGACCATTTAGACGCTTCATTTTTTTGGATGCAGATATTCTTGTCATGAAGGATCTCGCTGAACTTATAAAAAAAATCCATTCATTCAATAATCCTTTTTTTATGTGCAACGGCCAGAGTAAATTTGTAAGAATCCAGAATGACGGAAAGGTGCTTGAATGGCACAATGTTGTAGAAAAACACATTGGAAATTTGAAATTGATAAGTGAATTCGACTCTGAAATTGATATGACAGCATTCTATGCATTCAACTCTGGTTGTTTTGCAAGTTGCAATGATCTCATCCCACTCAACAAACTTAAATCATTATTTTTTAGTGCACAAAAATTCCAGATATCGCATGGTTATCCTCCCTTAGGATACACACGAAAGGGTGTTTTCATGAGTGACCAGGGATTCTTGAACTATATTTTGCGGAAATTACAAATACCTGTAACTCTTATTCCAGATTTATATACATGGGGAGGGAAAAGAAATGAAGAAATTATTGAGAATTCTTCTGGTGAAGATCATCATTTAAAAGGTCTTTTTATCCATTGGGCGGGAGAAGTCAGACCACACCTTCTAAGTCGAGGTGTAATGGCTGAAAAACAATGGCGGAGGGGTTATCTGGAATATTACCAAAAATATGGTGGTTGGGGGATGTTCCTGATTGATCAAATTATTTTGATATTTCAATATATAGCCCGTCGAATTCGTCGAATTTGGGCTAAATATCGCAAAACTGCGTTAGATAGAGATTTATATGGTAAGAATTTGAAAGGTTAGGTGTGCTTATTGATTTATCTAACTTTTAATGAATCAGTATCAGGCGTCTATATCAGTCAGGTTATAGATGTTGTAAAGATGCTGCATGAGGCAAGTGGAAACAATATCAAGTTGGTGGCATTGGTCTCAACTCGTAATTATCTAAGGAACCGTCAGGAAATTTTAAAGCTGCTTCCGGATTCATGCGTTTTACCCATGGTTCCGAAAATTAGAAATTGGCGGCTGAATGCTGTCCAGTTAGTGATAGCGACGCGATTACTGGATCAGAAATCTATCATTGCTCGAGGACCGATAGCGGCGAACTTGGCTATCATTTCAAAAAGGTGGGGAAAAACACAATCTGTCTGCTATGACGGTCGTGGGGCTCGGGCGGCTGAAATACGTGAGTATAGCCCGGGACATCCCCTTGAAGACAATATTGCTTTGATCGAGAAACGGGCAGTGCTGGAATCTGATATCCAGCTTGCAGTGACCACAAAACTCATCGATTATTGGGGAGTTGAGTACGGATTTGAAGGAACGAAATGTGAGGTCATACCGTGCTCACTTTCGGAACAATTTGAGAATATCACCTTCAATAAGCAAGAAGTCAAAACCCACGTGTTTGGATGGAGGGATACTGATACGGTGTTGGTCTATTCCGGATCTACTTCTGGTTGGCAATCTTTAACATATATCGAAGATTTAGTCCGAAATTGGTTGATAAAGTCGGAGAAGATTAAGATTTTATTTTTATCCCGGGCAAGTGATGAAATCAGACGACTTATTGTGGATTTTCCTGGTCAGGTCCAACAAAGATGGATTCCCCATAATGATGTACCCAAATATCTTTGTGCTTGCGATTATGGGATTCTTGTCCGCGAATCCACAGTTACAAATCAGGTGGCTGCACCTGTCAAATTTGCTGAGTATCTGGCATGTGGACTTCGTATCCTGTGTTCCGAAGGATTAGGTGATTACACAGATTTCGTTAAAGAACATGCATGTGGAGACATCGTATGTCCCGGGAATGCGGAGAATGTGGAGATTCATCCCGTGTCTTTGGATGATAAGAACCGTGCTCGCAGATTGGCTAAGGAATTTTTCAGCAAGCAGTGTTTAAATATAAAGGGGCGTTACCGGAACCTGATGAAACGTTTGGTGATGGATTGAGAATTGCTTTGCTGACGAACGGTTTGTTTCCCTATCATGTGGGTGGTATGCAGAAGCATTCAACAAACTTGGCGAAGCACATGTCATCGGCAGGTATCAATGTTGATGTCTATTATATCGTCGATAAACGGTATCCTGACCTGGGGATCATCAGACATGAGTTATTTTATAATGAACCAAGGATCAATCTGATATCCGTGAAATGTCCGAAACTGCCTTATTTCCCAGGACATCATTACCCCGAATGTTTTTGGAAATCCTTGTTTTATTACAGGGAGTTACGCAGGAGATTATCAGACATCGATTTTATCTATGTTCAAGGCTATATGGGGTGGGGAAGTTTGATGGTCAAACATTGGTTCAGAAAAGCACTACCGCCGATTGGTGTTAATTTTCACGGACTTGAAGCGCTTCAGGAAAAAGTATCTCCGATTCACCTCATTCTAAACTGTTTTGCACCATATTTGGTGAGGTGGAACCTGAAGAAAGCTGATTATGTTTTATCTCTAGGCGGAAGATTAGATGACCTGATATTGGACGTGGGTGTAGCTTGTGATCGAATTTTACATTCATTTAATGGTATTGATGATTCATGGATATACAATGGTGATCGCAAGCAAAAAGAAGATGGAGTAACAAGATTTTTGTTTGTTGGACGTGATACTCAACGGAAGGGATTTACTGAGCTAAATCAGGCTCTTCAACATTTCCTTAACAACCCCAAGTTTGAGATGCATTTTGTTGGACCGATTGCCGTGGAGCGTAGGATAACCCACCCGAAGGTTATTTACCACGGATCAATATCAAGTGAAGATGATCTCATGGAAGTCTATCGATTGAGTGATGTTCTTATATGTCCAAGTCATTCTGAAGGCATGCCGACTGTTATCCTGGAAGCCATGGCATCGAAATTAGCCATCATTGCAACGGATGTCGGCGCTGTCAGTGAAATTGTAGATGAAACCAATGGATGGTTAATTCCGCATAAAGATCCACCGTCACTGTTAAATGTTATGAATGAAGCACTTTCTTGTTCAAAATGTGATCTAATTGAGAAAAAAGACAGAAGTTTGAGCAAAGTTCAGAACTACATATGGGAAATTATGGTCAAGCAAACGATTCAAAACATAAAATCCATTTTAGTATAAATCATGGATTACACATGGGTAATATGCTTCTGTCAGGGAAATGAAAACGGATTCTCTTCAATTGTCAATGACATGCATTTTTTGATGAAAGGTTCAGGATAATGAAGCTTTATTATGCGAAGGGTGTAAATTTTGGTGATGTTTTGAATAAATGGCTATGGCATAAACTGATTGGGAACTTGTTGGACGATGATGATGGGACTTTGTTTGTAGGCTTCGGAACAATACTCAACACATACCGACTTGGGAAATTCAGGGATCACAGAAAACTTATATTCGGGGCTGGTTGTGGATATTACCCCCCGATAAAGCTAGACAGCAGTTTTAAGATTTATTGTGTCAGAGGACCGTTGACAGCTGGGATACTCGAATTGCCCCCCTCCACAAGCGTCACAGATAGTGCCTTATTGATCAATCAAATTCATCTTCCTACCAGAAATAAAATCCACAAATTTGGTGTAATGCCGCATCACAATAACCTATTGAGGGAAAAAGTAAAAGAGAGTTGTAATACTTTGGGATTTCTTTATATCGATCCCAATATATCTAGAGAAAATTCTATAGACACTGTTATCGGCCATATTACATCATGTGATACAATTATTACAGAAGCACTTCACGGTGCTATAGTTGCTGATTCTATCGGAGTACCATGGATTCCTGCAATGTTAAATTACCAGGTATTATCGTTCAAATGGCGAGATTGGGCACTTTCTTTAAATCTCAAGAATCCTTTCACTAAACTTGATGATCTTAGGGGGTTGGCATTTTCTTCAGTTCGAAAAATTTGCAAAGCAATTCGAAGCGAAACAGCATATCTTTCTCTTATACCAAATCCTATGGTATGCAATTTACTTTCCAGATTCAGCCGAGAAGAACCTATGTTAAGTGATAGAAGAATTATCAATGAAAAAACAGAAATACTTTTGCATTTATTGGATCAACTAGAACGTGATCTGGTGAAATAGAAATTGTATTAGATTTTCGATGAATGATCTGCTTCATTCGGAGTTTGCCATGACTGAAGATATAGTAGTTGCACAACGTGGAGCTAGGGAACATTATCTTTTACCCAGAGTATGCGCACGGATGGGGCGATTAAATAAGTTTGTTACTGATTGGTATAGCTTTTCTTGGGTTGAGAACCTGCGTTCGAGAGGTTTATTACCCAACTTTGCACATCCTGCTGCATCAAACTGGTCAAAAGAAATTCAAAAAAATAAAGTGATTTCTTTCAGATGGTTTGGTCTTTATAATCGTTCAATTCGGCGGTTCGCACAGAATCGTTCGAAATATGAATATTGGAATGCAAGCAATGCAGCATTTGCAAGAAGGGCTGCAACCGTTCCAGTACCAGAAAATGGCATCTTTATTGGCTATTCTTATGCATCTCTGGAAACATTTCAGGTGATGAAAAACAAACAGATATTGTGCATTACGGGTCAGATCGATCCAGGGTTACGCGAGTGGGAAATCGTTCAAAAGGAGCGTTCCAAATGGAGCGATTATGAACGACCTGAGGACCATATTCCAAAAGAATATTATAAAAGAGCTTCATCGGAATGGGATTTGGCAGATGCAATAATTGTCAACTCAAACTGGAGTAAGAAATGCATAATAGAAAAGGGCGCAGAACCTGATAAATGTTTTGTTGTACCTCTAGCCTTTGAAAGAATGGATTCCGGAATAAGCGTTTCAAACAAAAAAAATTCTCGGAATCGAAAATTGAGGATACTGTGGATAGGAACTGTCTGTGTAAGGAAAGGGATTCAATATTTAATTGAGGTCGCAAAAAGTATGATTCACGCCGAAATTGAAATTCGGATTGCCGGACAAATCCAGATTAATAAAGATATAGTGAAAAACTGCCCATCCAATGTGAAATGGCTTGGTCCTGTACCTCGCAGCGATGTTTCGGCACTTTATCGTTGGGCAGACATTTTTGTTATTCCAACAATCTCCGATGGGTTTGCAATAACACAACTTGAAGCTCTTTCATACAATGTTCCTGTTATTGCCACAAAAAACTGTGGGGAAGTCGTTTTAAATAATGTAAATGGTTTGATTTGTGAAACCAGTACAGATTCACTTGAAGAAGCCATTTCCCTTTGCTGTAAGGACAGAAATTTGGTCCGTAGACTATCCTTCAATTGCCCTGAGAGTTTGAAGAAGTTTAGTCTTGGTGAATATTCAACAAACTTGTTAAATTGTTTTCAAAAATTGAAACCCTGAATATGATCTTCATTTGCTATATGATTAAGTTCCCAATCATTTGATTTCATTCAATCGTATTACAATTAAAACCAATGTTTATTTCCAGTCTGATGCCGTTTGATGAATAATTTTGTACTGATTCTAATAATTGTCATTTTTATATCATGGTGTCCTTTCCTTCATAAAAACCGTTATTTATTACCTTTATACTTCTGGGGTGTTTACTGCGTAGTAGCACAAATGAGTATATTCGGATTCCGTCCTATTTCTCTGCGTTGGGGAATGTTCGCTCTTCTCGCATTGCTGGGTCTGCACTGGTATTCCATTCGTAACCGATACCATGCGGATCTGATGCTTGTATTGCCTGTCGTTTTCATCGTCTTGACTTTTCTTTCAGCAATGTATTCGCAGGTTCCGACGTACACGATGTTCCGCAGTGGTGCGCTTCTTATGATATTCGCTTTCATTTTTCTTGGGGTTCGTTCTCTGATTGATTCACCTGAAAGTATTTATAATGTGGGGGTCTGTATCCTTGCAACAATGATTTTCTCCTGCATCATTATTGCCGTTGTTGGTCTTCAGCAGAACGTCCACTTGTCGACCGGCGCTTATCGTTTCCAGGGACATGCTAAAGCCACCGGGGTTTCTCACGCTATTGCTGCGTCGGTTCCTCTCTTGTTCTATTTAAGAAAATATCCCGGAAAGTTTCCTCGCTGGGTCCTGTTGGGTTTCACGTTATTTCTCTTCTACATTCTGCTTGCAACACGCTCGCGATTTGGGATTGGTGCCGCAATTCTTATTCTGCCGGCATCGTACAGCGCACTTTTTCACCGGGCAAGATTAAGGGGAATTATTACCGGATCATTGGTAGGATTTGTTCTGATGACTATTGTGTGGCAGTACCTTCCCCAAGAGGAAGCCAGGGACCTGCTTCGTTTACAGAGTGTTGAAAAGGTTCTCCAAACACGTGTTGAGGACCGCTGGGACATCATGTGGAAAAGGGCTCTGGAACGCCCGTTCTTTGGATGGGGGTATGGATCCGTCCGATATTATTATACGACAGATGAAGTTAACTGGGTCTTCGGCGGTGGTCGTCAGGAGCAGATCATGGCCCACAACCAGCATCTGGCCTTATTCTATGACCTCGGTATTTTTGGTGTCAGTATGTTCTGGCTATTCCTTATTGCAGTGTTCCGGCAGGGTGTGCGAGTAATCCAACTTCCTTCCGGTCCACTCCGGGATCTTCTTGTATGCGTGTTTTTCTCCTGTGGTGTAAATGCCATGAATACCATGTCTCACGATGGATTGTTAACCATCGGGAATGTCAGCGCCAGCTGGTTCTGGATTAAGGGATTGCTAGTATATTACGGGTATCCGATTCTGAGAGCAAATGCGCAACGAACTGTTTCCCCCCGTAGGACTGTACCGTTGATTAACCGAAATCGTCCCCTGATTCCAAGACCGCAGATTGCCATCCCGGGTCGTGACGGATTAAATAAGAGTGGAATCTCTCATTGAAAAATAAGTTGATGGATAACACATTCCGAGTCGCCTGGATTGTATCAACCCCCACGCCATATAAGCTTCCTTTATTTGCGAAAATGCATGCTCATCCCGGTTTCGATATTCGATTTTTATTCATGGCGAAAAGCGATCCGCAACGGCCTTGGAAAATGGATGATTTTAAGATTAACTACAGAATTCTGCCGGGAATCGGAATTCGAAACAGTTTTAAACGCCGAAGTTATACGCGGTTCAACCCCGGTATCATTGGGGAACTGAGGAAGGGAAGATTCAATGCGGTTGTTATATGCGGGTATGATCATATAACAACTCTTCTTGCTCTTTTTTACTGTCTGCTGTCCCGAACACCGTTTTTCATGTGGGGTGAGAGTCATATTCTTAAGCAACGGGGCAGTCTGAAACAACGATTAAAACGATGGTTTTTGTTTCCCCTGCTCCGTCGCTGCAAGACTGCACTGGTGACGGGAACGATAGCGCGTAAATACTGGGAAGATGTGGGTATCCCTCAGGATCAGATCTTTGTTGTCGCCAATACACCTGATGTGGATTTCTTCATCAGGGAATCTGACAGGAGAGGACCGGATCGAGATAAGATACGGGAATCTCTGAACCTGGATGAGCGGCCTCTGGGTATTTTCGTGGGTCGGTTTGTGGTAGCGAAGGCCGTTGATGTGCTGCTTCGAGCACTGGTGTCAATGGACCCCCATCGCCGGCCGCAGTTGCTGCTGGTGGGTGATGGACCTTTAAAAAGTGATATGGAGATATTGGTCAGCACACATTCGCTACCGGTAACATTTATTGGATTTCAACAGAAAGACAGCCTACCGGGGTTGTATGCTGCGGCTGATTTTTTTGTCTTACCATCCCGCCATGAACCCTGGGGTGTTGTTGTGAACGAAGCCATGGCCTGCTCACTGCCATTGCTGCTCTCAGACAGTGTTGGTGCGGCATATGATCTGCTGGATGACGGTAAAAATGGATTTATGGTATCCACTGAAGATGTCGATGCCTGGGCGGACGCGTTGACACGGATGGTCACATTATCATCTGGTAAGCGCGAGGAAATGGGAAAAGTGTCTCGAAGAATAATTGCGGGTTGGACACATGTGAGGTCGGTTGAAAATTTTGTCCTTGCACTTAAGACAGTTCCTGAATACCTGACCGTCAATCAATAACAGGTACATATAGAAGCCAATACATGTCAGAATTACAAAATTTGGATTCAACAGTGGAATCCCGTCCTGTAATCCTCACATTTGTCCGGTGTTATCTGCCAGGTTACAAGAGTGGCGGACCCATCCGTTCCATCTCAAACCGAGTCAATCGTCTGAGTCAAGAATTCAGATTTAAAATTGTCACCAGCGACAGGGATTCCGGGGATACCGAACAATACTCTGATATCGAACCAGAGGTCTGGACAAGAGTAGGAAATGCTGAAGTATATTATCTACCTCCATCAAAACGCACTCTGGGAACAGTTCTCCGGATCCTGAGAGAAACACCCCATGACTTGATTTACTTGAACAGCCTGTTCAATTATGTGTTTACGATTCTTCCCCTGATCGCACACAGAATGAAGGATGCAGACTCCGGTCCGATCATATTGGCCCCCCGGGGGGAACTGTCCCCGGGTGCTCTGGCAATTAAATCGAGAAAAAAAAAGGTGTTTCTGGTATTGGCAGGAATTACCGGTCTGTATCGAAGAGTGCACTGGCAGTCAACTTCTGCTGAAGAGGAAAAGGATATCCATTCAAATTTTGGTTTGGATATTGAGATAGATACCGCAAGTAATATTGGTCAACGACTATCTCGAATTCAAGATTTACGAAATTCCAAAAATGAAAGGTTACGATTGGTTTTTCTGTCACGCCTGGTGCCCAAAAAAAATCTGGCTGGTGCCATCAGAATGCTCATGGAAGTGACTGTTCCGGTTCAATTCACCGTATACGGTACATATGAGGATGAGCAATATCTAACGCAATGCAGGAAACTGGCTGCAAACCTGCCGATCAATATCGAGGTGGATATCCGCGGACCGATCCCGCACGAAAAGGTCATGGAAACACTGGCGCAGCATGATGTCTTTTATTTTCCCACCCATGGGGAAAATTACGGGCATGTCATAGCCGAAGCGCTGCTTGCGGGATGTCCGGTGCTCATCAGCGATCAGACACCTTTCCGGGATCTCGAGACCAAAGGTGTCGGCTGGGATATTCCTCTGGATCAGCCGGAACAATTCAGGGATACCATCGAGAGAATCGCACGGATGGACGCCGATGAATTTTCGATGATCACCGAGCAGACCCTGAAGTTTGGCCGGGAACTGGCGGAAAACCAGGAAAGTGTCGAGGCGCATCGGCGGATGTTTCAGCGTGTTCTCACGATGAGCGGGAATGAGGCTGGAAGATTGGGAGGATGACTATGAAACGCGCCCTAATCACCGGAATAACATGCCAGGACCGCAGATTACGCTGATTATTGGATTGCGCTGATTAGGTAATCTGATATTCAAATAAGTTATATATAATATGAAGTTCGTTTTTGGTACCATGATTGACGATGAAAGCAAATTATAAACATTCCGAAATCACGCATAAAATAATTGGAGCCGCCATGAAAGTGCACTCGACTCTCGGAAATGGATTTCAAGAAGTCATATATCAACGTGCGCTGGCTATTGAGATGGGTAAAAGTGGTCTTTCATTCTGATGTGAACTGGAGATGTCGATTTATTTGAAAATGGAAAACCTGGAACTCAGGGCCAGGTCAGAGATAGAAGGCTCAGCCGTAAACCCGTGCAAATGGAATTTTGGAATGCTGGAAAGATGGAACAATGGAAGAATGTAAAGAGCTTGTGACGACTGAAACACTATTCCAATATTCCATGCTTCCATTGTTCCAATCTGGAAATCATGATCGAGAGGGAAGGTCCGGCATGAATTTTGAGAGGGAAATGGCGGAAAAAAGGGTTGAATCCGGTGGTTAAGGGCAAAAGGTTATACACAAAGACTTTAGGATACGGTTGAGAGATTTTAGACTGGTTTGGCTTAAAGGAATTTATTGGTTATACTTTAAACTAGAAGGCCTTTTACGTTAGAACTACGAGGGTGTAAAATGGAAATTCCGATGACGGCAATCGAAATGACCGGTATTGTTGATAAAGATAGCCAGCTGAAACTGGATGGGTTTCTTCCTTTTTCTGGTCCAAAACGTGTGAGAGTTATCATTTTTCCAACGCTTGATGATGAAATAGATGAGGTTTCTTGGTTTGAAGCAGCGTCTCGAAATCCTGCGTTTGCATTCCTTGCCGATCCGGAAGAAGATATTTATTCTATCAGTGATGGGCAACCATTCCGTGACGAAAAATAAAATTATTCTCGTCCCATTTCCCTTTGATGATTTGGCTGGTAGCAAGGTTCGCCCCGCAGTGTGTTTAACTGAGCCAATTGGTCCGCATCGACAGGTTGTTTTAGCTTTTATCACCAGCAAGATTCCAAAGGAACTCTTGGAAACCGACATTATTTTTGCTTCTGATGAAGAAGATTTTGAGATTTCAGGTTTACGAGTTTCATCAGCTTTGTGTTTACATCGTATGATGACAGCGACTGTCAAAATTATTCGACGAGAGTTGGGTCAATTATCTGAAAGAAAGCAAGAAATCGTAAGAAGCAAATTGAGATCTTTATTCAATTTGGAGTAATCTGTGCGAGAATTTTATAGTGCTGATGACAAAGGATATATTGCAGATATTCCGGATCTTTCGCATTGTTCCGCTTTTGGGGAAACACCTGGAGAAGCCTTGGCCGAGGTCCTGCAAGCAAAAAAGGCATGGTTGCAATCTGCCCGTGAACACAAAAAACCGATCCCAAATCCCTGATGCCAAGTCAAATATGTTCTGTCAGAAATCGACGTACCCAGCTAAAATTGCACGGCCTTGCGATTGCCGTGTCAAGGTCCGAGTCCTTTGATTATCGTTACGACAGTTCAGCATTGACACGACACTAGTATCGTCCGGCGATATATCAAGTCGGGTAATACAGACTCGCATAACGTATCGAACAGACAGCTGGGAATAAACCGAAAACTTGAACTAAGGGAATTTCTTGAAATATGAAACGCGCACTAATCACTGGAATAACAGGCCAAGATGGAAGTTACCTGGCCGAACTACTCCTTGAAAAAGGCTACGAAGTCCATGGTCTGGTCCGCAGAGCATCCACATTCAACACGGAACGGATTGATCATCTGTATAAAGATCCGCATCAGAAAGATGTGACGTTATTCCTGCATTACGGGGATCTGACCGACAGCAGCAATATCAATCGATTACTGGAAAAAATTGGACCGGATGAGATCTACAATCTGGCTGCCCAATCCCATGTCAAAGTTTCGTTCGAAGTGCCGGAATATACCGCAGAGGTTAATGCCATCGGCGTTCTGCGCTTCATTGACGCCATCAAAGAAACCGGATTGAAAACGCGGTTTTACCAGGCATCCACCAGCGAGCTGTACGGCCTGGTCCGGGAAACCCCTCAGACGGAAACAACACCGTTTTATCCCCGAAGTCCCTATGGTGTTGCCAAGTTGTATGCATACTGGATCATTCGGAATTACCGGGAAGCCTTCAATCTCTTTGCCTGCAACGGTATCCTTTTCAACCACGAATCCCCTCGGCGCGGTCCGACCTTTGTCACCCGTAAGATCACCCTGGCTGCTGCCCGGATCAAACGTGGCCTTCAGGACCGGTTATACCTGGGCAACCTGGATGCCCGACGCGACTGGGGATACGCCCCGGATTATGTGGATGTGATGTGGCGGATGCTCCAGCATCACGAAGCGGATGATTTCGTCATTGCCACCGGGGAAACCCACACTGTCCGGGAATTCTGTGAGATCGCCTTTGAAATTTTGGATATAAACCTTGTCTGGGAAGGCAAAGGTGTTGATGAAAAAGGGATTGACGCTTCAACCGGCACGGTTTTGGTTGAGATTGATCCCCGGTATTTCCGGCCCGCAGAAGTCGATTTTCTAAAGGGCGATCCGTCAAAAGCACGTAGAATACTGGATTGGACACCTACTGTGACCTTCCGGGAACTCGTTGAGATCATGGTGCGGGCGGATTATGATGCGGATTCAACCACCGATAAGACCCCGAAATTCAGGTAATGCATCGTCAGAGAGGATGGGCACAAGACCCATCCCTACGTGCATTTGATCACCATGTTGCCGTAACACCAATCTAATATTCCACCCTTCCAATCTTCCAACTCTGGAGCCAATATGAAACAAATTCTACAACATCTCCGCACCGGTGAACTTGAACTGGCGGAGTTGCCGTCACCGAAACCCGGCAAAGGACAGGTTCTGATTCAAACCCGTTGTTCCCTGATTTCCGTGGGTACAGAAAAGATGCTGGTGGAGTTCAGCCGGGCCAATTTAATCCAGAAAGCCCGGCAGGAGCCCGCTCGCGTGAAACAAGTTCTGGACAAGATGAAAACCGATGGGATCGCACCGACACTGGAAGCGGTGTTCCGGAAACTGGACCAGCCTCTCCCGCTGGGATACTGCAACGCCGGTGTGGTCCTGGAAGCGGGAACAGGCGTGCATGACCTTCTGCCGGGTGACCGCGTGGCAAGTAACGGCCCCCATGCGGAGATCGTCTGTATACCCCGGAATCTCTGCGCCAAAATCCCGGATGATCTCAGTGATGAACAGGCGGCGTTCACCGTGATGGGCAGTATCGCGCTCCAGGGGATTCGCCTGGCCAAACCATCCCTGGGTGAAAAATTCATTGTTTTTGGAATGGGGTTACTGGGTCTTCTCACGGTGCAGCTTCTTAGAGCAAACGGGTGCGATGTCATGGCGGTGGATTTCAATAGCGAACGGTTGAAACTGGCGGAGACTGCTGGTGCCGTATCCGTCGATCTCAGCCGGGGAGGTGATCCGGTGACGGCATCAAACGCCTGGACCCTCGGACATGGTGTGGATGGCGTCATCATCTGTGCCACCGCCAAAACCGATGAGATCGTGCATCAGGCGGCGCAGGCATGCCGGAAACGCGGTCGGATCATTCTGGTGGGAGTGATCGGTTTGAATCTGTTACGCAGCGATTTTTATGAGAAGGAACTGACATTTCAGGTGTCCTGCTCGTATGGTCCCGGCCGGTATGACGAAAAATATGAGCAGATGGGGCAGGATTATCCCATGGGTTACGTGCGTTGGACGGAGCAGCGGAATTTCGAAGCCGTGCTGGGTGCTCTGGAAACCGGTGCCGTCGGTGTGGATACCCTGATCACTCACCGGTTTCCATTCGCCGATGCCGTATCAGCGTATGATCTCATCCAAAAGGATTCCAGTGCCCTGGGTGTGATCCTGGCATATCCCGAAGACGTGGAACGAAAGTCCCGGGTATCCCTGGTGACACCCAGAACCGAGCCTGCGGTTCCCTTCGGTGTGGGTGTGATCGGGGCCGGAAATTTTGCCACATCCGTGCTGTTGCCGGCGCTGGCAAAAACCCCGGCGAGAATTATGTTTATTGCTGATCTGAATGCTGCCGCTGCCGGGTTTGCCGCGAAAAAATTCGGTGCGGAATCAGCCGTCACTGATTACAGGGAAATCCTGGACGATCCCGCAATTTCAATTGTGTTCATCGTCACCGGTCACCACACCCATGCGCCCTTAGTTTGCGAAGCACTCCAGGCGGGTAAACACGTTTTTGTTGAAAAACCACTGGCGATCAATCAGGCGCAACTGGCGGATGTCATTGATAAGACCTCACCCCCGGCCCCTCTCCATGCGGAAATGGAGAGGGGAGAAGAGTCAGCGGATAAACCAGTTTTACCCCACAAACAGGGGGGAGGGAGCCTTCTTGTTGGATTCAACCGCCGATTCAGCCCGCATACCCAAAAGATTAAAACCTTGCTTTCCAACCGCACCGAACCTCTCTGCATGACCATGACCGTTAATGCCGGTGTGATTCCATCCGATCACTGGATCCAGGATCCGGAACGGGGCGGAGGCCGGATCATCGGGGAAGGCTGTCATTTCATTGATCTGCTTTCGCATGTTGCGGGCAGCCCGGTGAAAACAGTCTCCGCCGTTATGGCAGGCGGCAGTGCGCCGGTGCGGGAAGATAAGATCTCAATTGTGCTGGGATTTGAAGACGGTTCAGTGGGAACGGTCAACTATTTTGCCAATGGATCCAAACAGTATCCCAAGGAGATGCTTGAGATTTTCAGCGATGGCCGGGTGATCCGGATGGAGAATTTCAGGGTCACCCGGGGATATGGCATTCCGTCGTTCCGCACGTTCCGGACCCGGCGCCAGGACAAGGGGCATCAGAATGAAATCGCTGATTTTATCCGTCTCATGACAACCGGTGGTGAACCATTGATTCCATTTGATCAGATCGTCAATATTACCCGATCCTCTTTCGCGGCCGTGGAATCTGCGAAGACCGGGACGACGATTCATTTGGCGTAAGATGGCAATTTGGAGTTTGACGGAGTCTGTACATACTTCGATTCTGCTGCTAATGAACCACTGGAGAAAACAAAATCCGCAAAGCAGAGTATATGTCATCCCGATGTATTCCTGGATTCCGGTCTGCACCGGAATGACACTTTAGTGTCGGTCGCTTAGTTTTGAGAAAGCTTCCGAAACCTGCCCTACTATATTTTGTACCCCGTTGCTGACGAATAAAATGGCATCCTTAAACCTTTATTATCACACCATCCGCCACTTGAAATGGCAGCAGGTTACCGGGCAGATCCGTCACCGGATCCGCCGGAGGTTTGAAACCCCGAAAAAATTCCGGGAACAGACAGTCCCGGATTATCCCGGAACCCGGTTCAAGGGCGACCTTGAATTTTTAAGCACGATTCAACCCGGGATCAACGTGGACAATGTGTTGTCCGGCCGGTTTGAGTTTCTCAATGCGGAACATGAGATCGGCTGGCCGCCTGACTGGCGGTTTACCGGTGCATCCCGGTTATGGCAGTATCAGTTGCACTATTTTGATTGTCTCCGGCATCTGCCGTTTGATCACTCACGGGAACTGGTTCTGGACTGGATCCGGAACCATCCGCTGGATCGTAATATGACCGGTTGGGAGTCGTATCCCATATCAGTGCGGTTAATGAACTGGATCGGTGTCTTCTGGGGAAAATACCGGAATGCCACAGAAGGGGATGCCGATTTTCTGAGCACCATCTGGAGGAGTATCAATTTACAGGCGGAGTGGCTGTCATCCCATCTTGAAACACATCTCATGGGTAATCATCTGCTTGAAAATGCAGCTGCCCTCACGATTGCAGGATCTGTATTTAAGGGTGACGCAGCGGCAAAGTGGCTCCATACCGGTCTTGAAATCCTCCACCGTGAAATTCCGGAACAAATGCGTTCCGACGGGATGCATTTCGAAGCGTCTCCCATGTATCACGGCCGGGTGATTTTTATAATGCTCTATCTGTACGCCGTATGTGATGAAGATCTGAAAAAATGGATCGCATCTTACATTTATAAGGCGATCAAAGCTTTGAAGGATCTTTGTCATCCCGATGGGGAGATTGCATTACTCAACGACAGTGCATTCAAAATGGTTGTGGATACAGCCGCTCTGGTTCAACAATGCGATCTCCGGTTTCCGGAATTGGCAGCGAAACCTTCCATGGGTGTGTTTGCGCTCCCCACAGTGGGATATTACGGGTGCCATGATACCGGAGGGAACACTATTATCTGTGATGCCGGTCCCATCGGTCCCGATTATATTCCCGGTCACGCCCATGGCGATATATTTTCGTTTGAGCTGTCACTTCGAGGCTGCCGCGTCATTGTTGACAGCGGGGTTCACGACTATGAATCCGGTGAGATGCGCCGATACTGCCGTTCCACAAAAGCGCACAACACCGTTGAAATCAATGGGGAGGATCAGTGCCGGTTCTGGGGAGCGTTCCGGGTGGCTCAGCGGGGTAAACCGTATGACGTGGAATGGACGCCGGATGATACCGGGTTTGTTCTGAGGGGTAAACATGACGAGTATCGCCGGTTGCCGGGTTCCCCGATCCACAGCCGTGAATTCCGGTGGAGGCATCCCGGGACACTGACAATCAAGGATCATATCCAATCAAAAAAACCTGTCACATCCGTCGCCCGTATTCACCTGCATCCGGATTGCCGGATCGTTGAGATGACTGCCCACGAAGTCATCATTGAATTCCCGGCCGGTCGATTCAAAATCAGTTTCTCCGGTGAAGGCCGGGTGAAAACAGAAGATTCAATGTACTGTCCGGAGTTCGGTGTGAAAATCGATAATATTGCACTGGCCTATGAAACCGCGGGATCAGATGTTGAGATGCGGTTTGAGATTGGAAAAGTGGAATGATGGAAGATTGGAATGATGGAAGATTGGAATGTTGGAAGATTGGAATGATGGAAGATTGGAATGTTGGAAGATTGGAATGATGGAAGATTGGAATGTTGGAAGATTGGAATGTTGGAAGATTGGAATGATGTGGTTGGTCACCATGGTAATGGGATAAACGATGTAGGGACGGGTCTTGTGCCCGTCCTCAATGATGTGGTGGAATCCGGTATTGGGGGGTAACCGCGAAAGGATTACCTTGATTAAAGACCGCATTTGATACCGCTGTTTGGAATTGATAAAATAGGTAATTGAAGGACTGAATGATAAGAATAACACTCAGAGTATTATCAGTTCTATAAGGAGGATGCATGAAGTGGCAGGATTACATAACAGTGGATGCAAGGATTTGCCATGGTAAAGCTTGCATCAAGGATACTCGAATTATGGTATCTACTGTCCTTGACAACCTGGCAGCCGGGTTGGAAATGGATGAGATCCTTGCGAGCTATCCATCACTGAACAAAGAAGCTGTGCATGCCACTATTGCGTATGCAGCTGAACTGGCTCGGGAACGAGTCATTCATTTATCGGCTTAACCCGTCAGAATGTTGTTTAAAATCGACGAAAATCTACCCGTAGAAGTCGCTCAACTCCTGGTTGCTGCCGGGCATGATGCGTTGACAGTGCATGACCAGAAAATGAATGGCGCTTCAGATCATGATCTGGCTGTAATTTGTCGGAAAGAAAGTCGGATTCTCATCTCATTTGACAATGACTTTGCGGATATCCGGGCATACCCTCCTGCAAAATATCCTGGTTTGATTATTTTTCGACTGAAACGGCAA
>SWBX01001725.1_pt1 | contig 18138 bp, 13 predicted proteins | sample 4693051 | NCBI WGS metagenome assembly SWBX01 (sample SAMN10267272, study PRJNA491770) | bioreactor metagenome | isolation source: DHS bioreactor inoculated with marine | place: Japan: Omine Ridge, Nankai Trough | reverse complement strand
GTTGTGAGAGAACTTCTAGTTCCATATCATTGTAAGCTTCGCTTACATTCATTTCTATTGTTATATCATTTGAGAAACTTAGGTTTTCATTTGGTATACCTAGTCTTACTGCTCCTATAGCATTTGGGTGTTCTACTTTTTCACTTGTTAAAGTATTTTGTGTTATGAAGTTTTGGAAGTTGAAGAGTCCTGCACTTGCTTCAGTTATTACAGTACTTGTTGGAAATATTGCATTTGTTGTTGGTGATTGGAAAGTTATTTGTTCATTTGTTGTTGTTTGTGTTGTATTGTCTAAAGTTCCATTATCTACTGTTATGTAACCATTTGTTGTTAGATCATCCATATCTATTGTATCTGGATCTATAACTATTTGGCTTGTTAATGCATTTGTTGTAAAACTTTGTTCTTGACCATATACTATTCCTTTTTCATTTGTTGCTTTTGCTCTTATGTAATATGTTGTGTCTGGAGTTAAATCAGTCATATCACAGGAGTAACTTCCTGTGCCTCCAGTTCCTGCGGTGCAGTCATCAGTGTAAGTTTTACTTACTGTTCCCCATTCTATTTCTCTTGTAGGATTTTGAGTTCCTATATCTGTTATTTCTGCGTTTCCTATTGCTGTTGTTGTTCCTATTGTTGAAGTTGTATCTGTTTGAGTTTGAGCTTTGTTTGTTAAGAAATGGATGTGGATTGCTCCTCTGTCTATTCCTCCTGCGTCATCATAACGCGCAGTAACAATAAGATCTTGAACGCCATCATTATTAAGATCACCTATATTTGTGATGGACGCACTATAAAGATCTGCATCAGAAAGCACTGGACCATTTGTAGTATTATCATTAATTTCTACTGTTGATTTAACTGAACCATCCGTATTCATAAAGTGAATATGTATCGTACCACGATTTGCACCACCAGCATCATCAAGATATGCACCTACTGCAATATCTTGTACACCGTCACCATCGAGGTCCCCCATATTTACAATAGACTCACCATAATAATCCGAGTCTGCTAAATCAGGTCCATTTACTGTTAAATCATTAATCTCTACTGTTGATTTAACCGAACCATCTGTATTCATAAAGTGAATATGTATCGTACCACGACTTGTACCATTCAAACTATCATAAACTGCACCTACGGCAATATCATTTACACCATCATTATTAAGATCACCTATATTTGCAACAGATTCTCCATATTGATCACCATCGAGAGTAGGTCCATTTATAGTTAAATGATTAATTTCTATAGTAGAATCTATAGAACCATCTGTATTCATGAAATGTATGTGTACCGTACCATTATTAATTCCACCAGTATCATCACCAGTTGCTCCAACCATAATATCCTCAACACTATCATTATTAAGATCGCCCAAATTTTCAATAGATATACCATAAAGATCACCATCAGACAATGTTGGACCATTTATAGTGCTATCATTAATCTTTACAGTTGAATCAATTGAACCATCTGTATTCATAAAGTGAATATATACTGCACCCTGATCTGTACCTCCTGTGTCATCACGATATGATCCAACCGTAATATCTTGTACACCATCATTATTCAAATCATTCAAATTTGCAATAGCATATCCATATCTATCACCATCTGAAAGCACTGGTCCATTTATTGTTAAATGATTTATTTCTACAGTGGATTTAACAGAACCATCTATATTCATGAAATGAATATGTACTGCACCGCGATCTGTACCTCCTGCATCATCATAAAATGCCCCAATAGCAATATCATCCACACCATCACCATCAAGATCACCAATGTTTTCAACAGCTGATCCATATGAATCCGAATCATTAAGCACTGGTCCATTTGTTGTTAAATCATTTATTTCGATAGTTGAGTCTATTGAGCCGTCTCCTGCTGCAAAAGTTGATTGTGAACAAAAAAGTGTAGCAATAAATGCTATTGAAATTATAATTAGATTATTTTTCATATTTTTTATTTTAACTTTTTATTTTCTAACTTTCAGTATATCATTTATTATTATTTTTACAAAATTTTTAATCAAAATTAAAAGATATCTTTTGATTTTGATTATTATTCTTTTTTATCATGAAAATGTAGTGGACAGACATGTCTGTCCACTACATTTAAATTATTATAATATTTTTTTTAACCTATCCCTATTCGTAAAGACGCATTGCAATGCGTCTCTACATTACACATATGCTCAAAAAATATTCATCTGTAGGGACATGCTCTTGTGGCTGTCCTCACATCATATACACATGGCGGGCACAAGGCCACGCCACTACAATAAATAATCATTAGTTAAAAATGGTATGACATTTGATATAATTTTTAAAAACAAAAAAAACCAACCTTTCGGTTGGCATTTGAACTTTCATTTTGAATACACTGTTCCCAGCATTGACCTACTCTCCCTCATAGAGGTACCATCGGCGCTGATAGGCTTAACTGCTGAGTTCGGTATGGGATCAGGTGTGACCCTATCGCCAAAAACACTGGAAACACTATATTCAAAATGTGCATATAATTAGTTTTTATCACAATTCAAAGAATTATGATAAATATCAGGAGAGAAACAACGAGTATTTGTGACTAAACAACCTTCTCATTCTTTAGTTTATACATTTAACATGCATAAATATCTTTAAGTTTCTCTTAATTGTCAACTCAATTATAGACAATTTTCATCTGTTTACAAATAAATTTATAAACAAGACAAAGAAGAAATAAAAGAAAAAAGTTATAATGATACATTAGTATTTCTTGACTCAACGCTTCGCAGCGCTTCCATCTAAAACCTATCAACCTAGTCATCTTCTAGGGTATCTGTGCCTTATCTTGAATTGGGCTTCTCGCTTAGATGCTTTCAGCGATTATCCACGCCAAACTTAGCTACTCGACAATGCTCCTGGCGGAACAGCCGATACACCAGAGGTTTGTTCTTTCCGGTCCTCTCGTACTAGGAAAGACCTTTCTCAAGCACACACGCCTATAGCAGATAGAGACCAACCTGTCTCACGACGGTTTGAACCCAGCTCGCGTACCTCTTTAAATGGCGAACAGCCATACCCTTGGGACCTGCTCCAGCCCCAGGATGAGATGAGCCGACATCGAGGTGCCAAACTCCTTCGTCGATGTGAACTCTTGGAAGGAATTAGCCTGTTATCCCCGGGGTAACTTTTATCCGATGATCTTCCACACTCCTACAAGTGATGGTCGGTTCACTAACTTCTACTTTCGTAACTGGTCGACTTGTATGTCTTTCAGTAAAGCTGGTTTATGCGTTTGCACTATCGGCCCGATGTCCATCCGGACCTAACCAACCTTTATAAACGCCTCCGTTACATTTTAGGAGGCGACCGCCCCAGTCAAACTACCCACCAGGCACTGTTCCTGCACCGGTAGCTATACTCAATACGATTTATAAAGATATTGTTAAATACTTTATTTTTTAGTAGAAGAAAACGTGTAGTATGTTAATCTTATCTTTTTAAGGATAAAATTGACATAGCTTATATCATCAGACGAATAAAATTATCTCCGCGCAGTTATTCAATATTAATCACGTCAAAAACGCGTATCGAATGACCGCTTGTAGATTCCTATATTATAAATAATATAGAATTGATATACATAAAATAAATACATAAATAAATACATAAATAAAATCTGTAGATCACTTTACTTTTCGCCTGAATGACATTAGTTTTCTCCTTGAGTACACCTAACGGTGCAAGGTTAGAATCAAAACTTCAGCAGGGTGGTATTCCACTGGCGACTCCTCTGTCCCCTGAAGGACAGTATCAAAGTCTCCCACCTATTCTCGGCAACTAAAACTCTAATTCAATGCCAAGCTATAGTAAAGCTCCACGGGGTCTTTTCGTCTAGCTATAGGTAAACGGCATCTTTACCGTTATTGCAATTTCACCGAGCACCTGGTTGAGACAGTTCCCATCTCGTTACACCTTTCATGCGGGTCGGTATTTAGCCGACAAGGAATTTCGCTACCTTAGGACGATTATAGTTATCGCCGACGTTCACTGGCACTTCGGGGATTGGCGTGAACCGCTCCCGTTAATGTTCCAGCACTGGTCAGGTGTCACCCCCTATACATCCCCTTGCGGGTTAGCAGAGAGTTGTGTTTTTGGTAAACAGTCGGAAGGGCACTTTAGCTGCGCCCAACTTAATAAAAAGTTGGGAAGACATCTTGCGAACGTACGTCTAGCTTTTTTGCCGAGTTCCTTAACCAGGTCTCACTCATTCACCTTGGGCTACTCGCCCTATCTACCTGTGTCGGTTTTGGTACGGGCATTTATATATTGAAGCTTAGAAGCTTTTCCAGGTACTCTGCTCACTACTATTAATTCTACCGAAGTAGAACTTCTGTCCATATCTCGGACTTAATGTATGGCGGATTTGCCTACCATACGTCCCTAATATGTCCACATGAATCCAATAACATGCAGTAGTTACTAAAATACGTCACTCCATCGCATATATAAACGGTACAGGAATATTAACCTGTTGTCCATCGACTACGCCTTTCGGCCTCGCCTTAGGCCCGACTAACCCTGGGATGATTGACATTGCCCAGGAAACCTTCGATTTTCGGTGTGTACGGATCTCACGTACATTGCGGTTACTCATCCCAGCATTCTCACTTCCATACGCTCCACCGGCGGTCGCCCGTCCGGCTTCGGTGCGGTATGGAACGCTCTCCTACCACGCAAAGATAAATCTTTGCATCCACATCTTCGGTATCATACTTAAGCCCCGTTGTATTTTCGGCGCAAGACCTCTAAACTAGTGAGCTGTTACGCTTTCTTTAAAGGATGGCTGCTTCTAAGCCAACCTCCTAGGTGTCTGAGAAGTCTCACTTCCTTTCCCACTGAGTATGAATTTAGGGACCTTAGATTGTGGTCTGGGCTGTTTCCCTTTTGAACTACGAGCTTAGCCCCGCAGTTCTAACTGCTGTGATACGATCATGAGCATTCGGAGTTTGGTTAAGTGACCTATCTTGCGACGGACACTTATTCAGTAGCTCTACCTCCCATGATTAATTACACAACGCTAGCCCCAAAGCTATTTCGGAGAGAACCAGCTATTGCCGAGCTCGATTGGAATTTCTCCTCTACACACAGGTCATCCCCTGATGTTGCACGATCAGTGGGTGCGGGCCTCCCACAATTTTTACATTGTGTTCACCCTGCCCATGTGTAGCTCGCTCGGTTTCGGGTCTAGTTCATATGACATATTCGCCTGTTACAGCTCGCTTTCACTGCGCATCTGCTACATAGTAGCTTATGCAAGCCATATAAAACTAACTCGCTGGGTCGTTCTGCAAAAAGCACGCTGTCACCCATATAAATACGGGCTCCAACTCATTGTTAGTATATAGTTTCAGTTCTATTTCACCTCCCTCTACGGGATTCTTTTCACCTTTCCCTCACGGTACTAGTTCACTATCGGTCTGATACAATATTTAGTCTTGGAAGTTAGTGCTCCCTGATTCAGACAGGATTTCACCGGTCCCGCCCTACTTGAGAATAAACTCACCTATTATTTTTTCTTTTCATTTACAGGACTATTACCTTCTATGGTCACACTTTCCAGAGTGTTCTATTAAGAATAAATAACTGGCCCAGCTCTAAGCTAGTCCGTTTACCTCGCAACCCCGCCTCCATAAAGAAGACGGTTTAGACTCTTCCGCGTTCGCTCGCCACTACTTACGGAATCTTTTAATTAATTTCTTTTCCTTCTGGTACTAAGATGTTTCAATTCCCAGAGTGTACCCTCAATAACCTATGTATTCAGTTATGAGTACTCACATAAGTGAGTGGGTTTCCCCATTCGGAAATCTCCGGATCACCGCTTGTTTGGTAACTCCCCGAAGCTTATCGCACCCAACTACGTCCTTCATCGCTTGTATCAGCCAAGGCATCCACTATATACTCTTCGTAACCTTGATCTTTTATTTCGTTATAAGTCTATAAAGAATTGACAATTAAGATAAACCTAATTGAAAACTCATATACTACTTAATTAGAATGAGTGTTTGTTCTTGTTCTATCATTTGATGCTGACATGACCTAAGTCATATCGTATCAATGAAATTGCTTAACCTATTGTTGCTTTCTCCTGATTTAACCACATTCATATTTCCGCAAATATTATGTAGCTAATCAAAATTATATGCAATTGTGAAAGTTCTCATTCTGCGGAAACAAGTAAGTCTTTTTCACCATGTTTCAGCACAATATTTTCTATAATTTTTTTCAAATAAAAAAACGAGTTATGTCCCCAAAAATTAACCTCGTTTATTCGCTCTTTCTCAGGAAAGTAATTCTCTTCCTCGGAGCAGTAATAACTACTATAGCAAAGCTAAAAAATTTGTCAAGCTTTTGAAAATTAATGTCTATTTTTAACAAATAAACAACTCCCAATTGCTCCAAAAAATTTCAAAACTTTTTAAATGAACGTCTCTTTCCTCAACTCAAAGAAGTATATACTACTTCCATTTTTTTTGCAAGTCTTTGTTTTAATAACCACTTAAATACTCCTTACTAGTCCTTTAACTGTACGGTAAGAAAATAAAAAATCAGTTGTGTATATACACAACTGATTTAGTTAACTAATTATTTTGTTAAAAAATTAGTCTTTATTATTTTTCTCATACAACATGCGTTGTTGAAAAAATTCACAGTGTTCGAAACAACCCTTTTCTTTATGTTCACATGTTTTACATGCTTCGGGCATTTCAACTTCCTTTATTTTCCTATCATACCCTTTTGCAATTTCCACACCTGCCATATCAACATCCGCCTTTTTAAAATGGCACCATTCCTATTCGACGCTTAACAGCATCATTAAGTGCATCCCGCCCTTGTTGACTTGCTTTTGCAGCTGCATTAGCAAAATTACTTGGATCACATGCAAATTCTTTACTAAACTTTTTCAAATATGCATAATTAGTTGCTCGTGAATTATTCACAACAATACCAAATCCGTCATCATTAACACCTATAACAGCATCATCAGCACCACTGCCTTGATACCCAAAACCGGGTTTAAGCTTGAATGCATAGGGAATTTCAGATTGCATAACAACTGCATCTTCCGGATACGTTGCACCCATGACAACACCAATACTTGAGTAACCGTGTCGCCCTTTTACATCCTTACCCAATTCACGCACTTGTCTTGCTAAAACAATCCATGCCTTTACTTCTTCTGGCGTCATTATCTCTTGCAGTTCTGCCTCTGGCTTAAAGGATGTTTTATCAACTACAAAAATTCCTTTTCCCTCAGCAGCAGCAACTTCCTTAAATGGTTTGAAATTAGGTTCACCAATCCAAGGAGTAATAGTAAGCGCATCTGCATTGTACACAGACGGCATCATAACAAGTTCACCAGCTTCACCAATTACATCAATCTGTCCGAGATGACCATCTGCATAAGCCTGTGCTGTATCTCCGCCATCCTCTCGCTTAGCATCTTCAATACAAATCATATCCAATGATTTGATATATACACTTACCCTCTCAAACGCTCGCACACCATGATAACCATACTTTTCAAAAAATGCCATCTGTGGCTTGTAGCCTAACGCAAACTCATTGGTCGAATTAATAATCGCCATACAGTAAACAACAATTACTTCCTCAACAGCTCTCAATCCTGGACCAAACTCATCAGCAGCCCACTTCAAAATGTGTGGTGGAAAGTATCGCAACTGTGGATCAAGTCCTACAATTAAATATGATCCTCTCTCAAGAATGGCATCAATTAGCTTATCTGCAAAGTTTGTTTTCATTCCTAATTTCTCCCTATTGTTTTGATAGTTCATTAACTATACGCTCAACCAATGCGACTGGATCATCATCAATGATAATGGTAGCCTTGGTTTGTTTATCCGTTTCTCCTAATCCTGGAATAATCACATCATTAACAAATCCACCAGAATGATACAAAAGACCAATCACCTTTCCTTCACCCTCATCAACCATGAGGGTGAATTCATTCATCGTACCCCATCGTCCAGCAATAAAAATACCAGCATCACATGTCCGTGTACAAATAAGATTTCTGCCCTTACATCCCATCCCTGTAAAACTAAGAATGTGTGGCAAAGTCGGAAATTCATACTTTTCTTCATGTTCTTTCCGATTCATTGCCGGAGAAAATCCAAGCACAGTTCCACCAAAATTGTCAGCTCCTACAGCCGCCTCATATGGCAAACCATAACACGCACCTGTGCATAAAATATTACCCGATTCAGCAATTGTTTTACCAATGGTATATGCAGACTTTTTTTGTCTATCCATATTGTCACCACCAGCTGAACCAAAAACTCCAATTTTAAAAGCTTGTCCTGCAACCATAACAAATCTCCTTCATTATTATTTCATTGCAAGTAACTCACTTTTTGTGAATATTGCATGCACATTATCATAACCAGCTTTAGCCAATACCTCTTTACCACCCTCTTCGCGATCAACTATTAGAATGACTATACCAACCACAAGTCCACTTTTTTCTAATGCCTCTATAGCACGAATTAATGTTCCTGCGGTTGTTATAACATCATCCACCAATGCAACCATGTCACCGTCTTTGACAGACTGAGGTCTCTCAATTTGATTTCCTGCACCATGATCATTTGTCTTTTTACGTACAATAATCTGTGCCAAATCAGTAGCAGTCTCATCCAGAGAACTAAGAACTGATATCGCATCCACAAGTGGAGTTGCACCAACTGGTACACCTGCCACAGCTGATATGTTCAAACCAGACTCTTGTATCATTCTCAAAAAACACTGTCCAATAAGTACTGCACCCCTAGCTTCCAAAAACGTCTGCTTACCATTGATATAAAAATCAGACGTCTTGCCAGATGTTAATGTAAACTCACCTTTTCTATAAGAACGCTCCAAAAGCATCTTTCCTAACTCAGTTAACTGATTCTCCATTTTTCCACTCCTGTTTTAATTGATGACTTTTTCAAAAAAGTCAGTTATGTGAACGAACTAAAAACTTAAGCATAACCCTATCAAAAATTACACCAATTGTAAAATCAGAATTATAAAAAACGAACAAACTAATTTGTTCGTTTTTTATAACTTTTTATTAAATCATCTCTCCATACAATACTGCCATATCAACTAATCTGTTTGCATAACCCCATTCATTATCATACCATGCCACCACTTTAACTAGATTTCCACCAACTACTTTTGTAAGGGGTAAATCCACTATTGTTGAATGATTATCTCCTATAAAATCACTTGATACTAACATCTCGTCTGTTACTCCAAGTATTCCTTTTAATTCTCCACTTGATGCTTCTAGAAATGCATCATTAATTTCTTTTTCTGTCACATCTTTCTTTGTAACTATTGTTATATCTGAAATTGATGCATCTATTGTTGGAACTCTCATAGCCATTCCATCAAATTTATTTTCAAGTTGTGGCAATACAAGTGTAGCGGCAATCGCTGCTCCTGTTGTAGTTGGAATTATGTTTTGAGCTGCTGCACGAGATTTACGCAAATCCTTATCTGGACCATCTTGTAATTTTTGAGTTGAAGTATACGAGTGAATTGTAGTCATAAGTGATTTTTCAACTCCAAATTTTTCATCCATCACCTTCATAACTGGTGAAATACAGTTTGTTGTACAAGAAGCATTTGAAATCACATGAGTTGATTCATCTGTTGGTTCCAATACACCAAGTACAAACGTATCTACATCTCCATCGCCTTTTGCAGGTGCTGATAATACAACTCTTTTTGCTCCCGCATCAATATGACCATAAGCAGCACCATCTTTTACAAAAAATCCAGTACATTCCAAAACAACATCTACATCTCGCTCTCTCCAAGGTAACTTTACAGGTTCTGGTTCAGCTGTTGTGAAATATTTTTTACCATCAACTATTATATTTTCATCATCAGATGTAACTTCTTTATTATATTTTCTAAACACACTATCATATTGCAACAGATGAGCTAAAGTTTTATTATCAGTTAAATCATTTATCGCTACAACTTCACAATCCTCCCTATCTGACATAATACGAAATGCAGCTCGTCCAATACGACCAAATCCGTTTATGGCTATTTTTGTTTTTTTCATACTTTTCATTTTTAAAATAATTATTTATATTAAAATTATCTCTAAACCTATACTTAAATATATATATTAAAGATAAATTTCTAATTAAGCATCCTAGCAATTTGCATAAATTTTGCTGGCGACAGACTAGCACCTCCAACTAATACTCCATCTGCATATGCTTTTGTGCAAAGTTCAGTTACATTTTCAGCTACAACACTTCCTCCATATAATATTCCTATACTTTCAGCACACTCTTTACTATGTGATGCTGAGATAATTGAACGAATATACATTATCATTGTATGAATTTCATCTGTTGTTGGAGTTTTACCACTTCCTATTGCCCAAACTGGCTCATACGCAAATATTATATTTTCTATTTCCTCTTCAGAAAAATTCTTTGCTATCATTTCAACCTGTGCTTTCACACTCACCATCTCATCATCACCATTATTCATAAATCCGACACAGACTATTGGCATAAGATCAACTCGCAAAGCCATGAGAACTTTTTTAGCAATATCCTCATTTGTTTCATGATTGTAAAGACGTCTTTCACTGTGACCAATGATTACAAATTCAGCTCCGATTGATTTAATTGTTTTTGGAGAAGTATTTCCAGTATAGCTGCCATACAACTCCCAAAAACAATCTTGAGCCCCAAGACCTGCATTAGTCTTTCCTAATATCTTAGCAAAACTTTCAAGATAAACAGTTGGTGGACAAATCACTACATGATTATTAGTTTTCAATGCCTTAAATTCTTCGACAAATTCTTCACAATAAGAATCTCGCTGAGAAATATTTTCCATATTCATTTTCAAGTTTCCTACAATCAATTTCTGCATGATATTATATATTAATTTTAAATAAGATTAGTGGCCCCAATAGTTACAAGTGTGACAATTATTCCTGAAATAACTGATCCTAATGCAAGTAATGGAAACGCTTGTCTAAATGGTATTTGAAAAATAGACGCCGCAACTGCTCCAGTAAAAATGCCCGTCAGCGGTAGTGGAATTGCAACAAAAGTTACAAGTATTACAGCTCCCCACTTTTCAAATTTTTCCTTATTATTTTTATGGATTCTATTTATGTATTTTTGCCACAAATTATCCAATGTCTTTGATTTTGCTAAAATTAAATGTAAAATATTTTCCACAAAAAAAAGCACTAATGCACCAGCAATAATATTTCCAAGTATTGAATATCCCATTGCAATAATTGGACTCATTTCAAACTGAGTAATTGCTATTGGTATTGAAGCTCTTAATTCAGTAATTGGAACCATTGCTATAAGAACAGTTGCTACACTGTCAGGAAACTCTGAAAATAATTCCACTATATGTTCTTTCATAATATATTATACGGTTAATTCAGTAACTATGCTATTGACTCCCTCAATGATTTAGCTGCTTTTTCTGGTGAAATTGGAACTATTTCAATATCTGTTGCAAATTCAAATCCAGCGTAAACATGTGTTCTAGGAAACACGTCAATATGATAACTATATTCATCATATGCTTGTCCATCACATGGAGCTGTTCTTAGGTAATAATTGAAGTCAGGATTATCTAATGTATTATATAATGCCTTCAATGATTTTGATAGTGCATCAGCCAAAAACATCTCTCCATCTGGTGAGATTCTCTCAAAATACGGTTGTGGCTCTCTTGGCAAAATCCTCATTTGATAAGCTCGTGAAGATGCAAAAGGACAATATACTATAAACTTATCATTTGTATACACAATCCTACTACCATTTTCAAGTTCAAATTCTGCTATCACCTCCCACAAATGATTCTTTGTTTTTTGTGCATATTCTCTACAAACATCTATTTCTCTAATAACAGCTGGTGTATTAACTGGCAGTGTTATTATTTGTGAATGTGGATGAACAACTGATGCCCCAGCCTTTTCTCCATGATTATGAAAAATAGAAATACTATTCACATTTTCATCACTCATTAATTCTATATATCTCTCTCTATATGCGTCAATAACTTCAGCTAGTTCACTTTGCTCAAGTAAAGCAAATGTCTTCTTACCATCTCTAGTAATGACCAGTTCATGACTCCCTACAGCAGATACTGCTTGATATGGACCTTCTGATAAATCTTTCTTATTTGCATTCTTTTCTACTGCTGGGAATTTATTTGGAAAAACCCTAGTTGTCCAATCATCATTTTCATTTTTATATAAAAGCACATCTTCTTCTTGACCTGATTCTTCCGGATCTGCAAATACATCTGTTTTTTCATCATATTCAACACCTTCTTTTTTTTCTATAAAATCGTCAGGTCTTTTACCACGTTTATCTGCAATAATAACCCACTCATCACGTAAAATATCATGACGCAATTCTGCTTCATTTGTTAATTCTTCTTTTTTCTCAATAGCTATATTGATCATGATTTTATTTTTATATTTTGAATTACTTTTTCTTTTTTATTTTAAATTATATTTACCTCCCCATAAACGCATCCTCGTTTTGAATAAATCAATTAATACTTGTGTAAACCCATTTGGACCAGTTAACCCCACAGTTGAACCCTCCTCATTTAACCATCTTACTGGCATTTGTTTTATATTAAATCCCAACTTCTTTGCTAAAATAATTAATTCAAAGTCAAATCCAAATCTATCCACAACCATTCTAGAAGCCACAGCATCTGCTGCTTCAGCTGTCAGTGCTTTAAATCCACATTGAGTATCCGGATATTTCCAAAGTCCTAAAACTATTCTAATAAGCCAATTTCCCATGTCACCCATTACCTCTCTATGTCTTGGTTGATGTATCTGTATGTAAGAACCCTCTATATCGCGAGAACCTACTACCACCTGCACGCCACTATCAAATAACTCCATAGCTCTATTCATGTGTGTTATAGAAGTCGAACCATCCGCATCCAAAAATACCCGATACTCTCCCACAGATTCCAACAAACCTTGCCTTACAACATATCCTTTTCCATGATTTTCATCATTATCTATGACTCTCAGATTATCAATTTGTTCTCCATATCCCCTAGCAATCTCAGCAGTGTTATCAGGAGATCCATCTACAACAACCAAAATCTCATACGACAATTTATTTTGCTCTACGTATTTTTTTATTTCCAACAAATTACTACCTATTCGCTCACTCTCTTTGTATGCCGGTATAATAATTGACAACTGAATTTTTTCCATAATCCCAAAAGATATCGTATACTTACGATTTATTTATTTATATTTAATATTATACTATACATTTTTTATTTTGTGTAATTCAATATATGTAACCCCTCACACATCTTCACATATTCCTTCAAAGTCATTACAATTGTCTTTGCGAGCAAGAAGGAATATCCATTACCACAAGCGAAGCAATCTCTGTGAATAATATAATACACAAAACTTCAAATAATACTTTAGATTGCTTCACATATCACAAAAATTGTCTCAGCTGTTCGCAAAGACGTTATTTTTTAATATTATTTAGAAGTATGAGAGGTTACCAATATATTATTATCAACATACACGTTACAAAATCTATTGTTATTTTGCGTCCAAATACTGTTGCAAAATAATTCTAGCTGACTCAGCATCATCAATGCTATCTATTTTTTTCTTTCCTGCATTTTTCAAGTTTACGTGAGCCTCCCGTGTAGAAAACATTTCTTCTTCAAATACAATTTTCACTTTACACTTTTTTTCACATTCATCCGCAAATTTTTCAATTTTTTTCACATTATCATCTTGTGACATATGACTACTCTTACCAATAACAATTTTTGTGATTTCATATTCCTTCACAATATCAAAAAGTCCTCCAAAGATATCATCATCATTTTCTAAAGTATTTAAAGCTGATGCTATTGATATTTCTTCTTCTGCAATAGCTAGCCCAATTTTTCTTTCTCCCCAATCAATGCCTAGTAACATATTATATTTGTGTTAAGATTTCATATCCATTATCAGTCACCAAAACAGTATTTTCCCAATGAGCTGATAAACTTCCATCAGCTGTTTCAAATGTCCAGCCATCTTCTGATATAATAGTTTCTTCCGTACCAATATTTACCATCGGCTCTAATGCTACTGTCATACCTTTCTTAAAAGTAAAATTATTTACTTTTTTATTAAAGTAATTTGGTATTTGTGGTGCCTCATGAAGTTCTGTGCCTATACCATGCCCCACAAGATTTTTCACCATTTTGTACCCATTACTTTCTGCATGACCTTGTACAGCACTTGCATAATCTTTTAACTTAGAACCATCTTTTATTGTTTTCAATCCTTTATAAAAAGCTTTCTTTGTTACTTCCACTAATTTAGTTGCCTCATCTGATACATCACCAACAAGAAATGATCGTGCCATATCTGCAAAATAACCTTTATACTTTAATCCTATGTCAATCTTAACCATATCCCCATTTTCAATCACTCTGTCAGATGGTATTCCATGTACAATTCCCTCATTAACAGAAAAACAAACAGTTCCCGGAAAAGGATTTCCATCTTCTGCTCCATAACCCTTAAAAGCCGGTTCACACCCAGCATCAATAATCATTTTCTCAGCCAATTCATCAACTTCAAATCCAGTAACACCTGCAGCTACTTTTTTTTCAATCTCAACCATAACTCCAGCCAAAATATGACAACCTTCTCTCATTATTTCAATCTCTTCAGTTGTTTTTATAAAATTTTTATTCATATTCATATGATACGCTATTTATACTGATAGTCAACGACAAAATCATATATGTTAAGTAAAATTTCCACCATACAAAACAGCAGATACACTTGTTGCTAAATTCAAACTAGACACACCTTTCTGCATTGGAATTGAAATTATTTCATCTGATCTATTTTTTAATTCTTCGCTTATACCATCCCTTTCAGTGCCAAATACTAAAATTGCATTTTGATCTATTTTGATTTTTTTCATATTTTCACCATCAGCATCACAAGAATAAATCTTTCTACCTGTTACGATTTTATCAATTGACTCAACCTGCAAAACCGTAAGTGCAAATTGTAATCCTGCACCAGCTCGAATTGCATGTAAATGCCATGGATTTACTTCACCACTCACACATACAGCTCCTGCTCCTGCTCCCGCAGCTACCCGCATCACAGCGCCTACATTATCAATATCTCGTGGATTTTCCAAAAATACAATCACCTTGTTTTCTTCTACTCTTTTATCTTGCGGTTTTTTTACTAATGCCGTCAACTTAGTTCTAAGCGAATCAGATGTGATTTCATTAAATAGTTTTTCATCTACTACTTCAACTGCATTTTCTAAATTTTTCACATCATCCTCACTAGCTATCTTTTCCATCAAATTTAAAACGAATTCTTTATCACAAGTAACAACATCTACAAACTCAGCTCCAAATCTAACAGCATGCTTAAAAGCATGCACGCCTTCAACTACAACAATATCTTCATTTCCTTTTTTTGCCTTTTGATACAATTCTCTACGATTCATAACAAATCCTTTATTTAAAAATTAACAAAACTACCGTACTTTTAAAGGTACGGTAGTTTTGAAAGTACTATTTCATCTTTAATATACACCTATTGAACACCCTTTACAATAAACCAATCAAATTTTATCATATTTTCAATTATATTTTTTGCCTTAACTGTAAATCCAATTCCATCTTGAACTTCTGACACAATTACTGATTGCTCATCATTACCATATGGTGTTAAGAATATATAGCTATCGCCTGTCACAACTTCAGTTTCCACAAATACTGTTTGCCCATCTGATTCACTATTTTCAACTTCCACACAACCATCCTCATTCACATCAAAGTTTGTACCAGTTGGACATATAACAGATTTTCCTACAATTGCATTATCACCATAATTCTCCAAAGCAAGTTCCTCCACTTCTATAAAGCTAGTCTCTACAACATCTGCAATAATAATCTTAACATTCAATACTCCATCCAATGTCAGACTACCTAACTCATCTGTAAACACTAATTTTTCAGCATCGATTGCAAGTAATTCTTCTATTTTAATCAAATCGGTTGCTCCAAGTAAATCTAACACCCCCAAACCTTCCTCAGCTGCCTGAATTCTTAAATCTATTTCAGATATCAAATTTGCATTAATATTTGATTTTACTCGTGTTTCCAAAATGCTTTCACCATTAACTACTATGTCCCCTTGAACTTGATTTAACATTTCAGATGTATTTGATAATTGTTCATCTATTGACAACTGTAAATCTTCTAATGTTTGGATATTTGTATTTGTTTGTAATATTGTGTTATTTATTTGAGTATCAATTTCACTTATTTTTTCTGGTGTTGGTAAATTTGATATATCTATCAGATTTAGATTTGGTATTTCTAATCCTGTTGTTTTATCTGTAATATATATTAGTTGTTGTCCTGTTAGTTTTTCTATCAATCTTACTGTTTTTGTCATATCTACATTTATTGATTTGTTGTCTTTTTCAGAGTAATAGCTCCATGCTAGTTCTTCACTTTGTCCTCCTGGTATATTTGAGAAATTATGTGGAGATAGAGTTGTTGTATTTCCTGCTTCATCTCTTACTCTTAGTTCATGGGAACCACTTTGATCTACTGCAAATAGTTGTATTCCGTCTGTTATTGATGTTGTTGGGGCTATTGAGTTTGAGATTGTTAGGATATTGTCTGCATTTGTTCCGTAGTTGTTACTTCCTATTCCTACGTTTCCTGATGTGTAGGCTATGTTATTTCCTGTTTGGGTCCATGGGGAGTTTGTTGAGCCTCCACTTGTTGAGCCTCGATCTAGTTTTACAGCGTGTACGAGTAAATTAAAGCTTCCACCATTTGTTTTAAAATAATAATTACTTTTATATGGAATCACAGTACTATGATCTGCAGCACCACCCCATGCGAATTCTTGAGTATCTGCATCAGCAGCACCACCTCTGGCAACATGAGACATCACATTTATGCCATCTGCAGAGCACATTAATGTCCATCCATTTGCTGTTCCTGCTTCATTACCTCCAAACATGATTTCTTTCACTCCCAGAGTTGGCACAAATGCAGAATAGTCTCTCTGTATCCATGAAGTTGACACTGTTGTTGGTATTGTCATTTCACTTGCTTTTTCCCACATCATTAAGTCTCCACTCATTTGGAACTGTTTTATGTTTGCACTCCCATTAGTAAGAACATACCCAAGCCATCTATATGAAGTGAATCCACTAGGTATATTTGATGCATTTATATCTGTATCAAATCCTATATCTGTTGTTCCATCATCTTTTTCTATTAGGAATACATGATACATTGTATCGTTTGCAATTGTTCCTGTGAATAATCCTCCTTGATCATCTCCTTCTGTGAAAGATGCATCTAATTGTTTTGTAAGTCCTGTTGTTAATTCTAAATCTTTTGAATCTGTTTCATCTTTTGCATATCCACTTGATACATATATATCATGGTCTGTATCTCCTGAATCATTTGATAAATTGAATCCGTATAAGAAGCCTGGGGTATAGGATGATGAGCTACTTCCTGATGATTCTTCTATTTTCCAGATTTTTAGGTCTGTGTAGACTTCGTAAGGTGATTGATTAACTGCACGTCCAAGACCAACTGTAGCAGTAGCTGATTCTGCATATTGTCTTACATCAAAAGTTTTTGTATCTAATATTGTAAATTTTCCACTTAAACTAGCTATAGAACCACCTGAACCATCATATGAATTAGATCCAATTAATGTATTTTCTGTATCAGTAATATTATAGAAATATAATCTTGCCCTATTTGTTCCTATGAGAGGTACTGTAATATTTACATTATATGTTCCTGCCGGCAATGTAATTTCTCCAGTAATACCATTAAGTGAAGCATCTGTGATTTCATTTGTTCCTATTATTGTATTAAGATCTCTTATTTGTATGCCTACACTTGATGTTCCTCCATCTGTACCTGTTGTTTTTTGATCTTGTACATGCATTAGTTTCCAATTTTGACCTCCTGCCACACTTGAACTTGATTGAATTTCATATGG